>Ga0307935_1000107_pt1 | contig 38593 bp, 36 predicted proteins | sample OrgLakmetageno92_FD_201827 | JGI IMG/M metagenome (GOLD analysis project Ga0307935, IMG submission 201827) | Saline water microbial communities from Organic Lake, Antarctica - #92 | ecosystem: Environmental > Aquatic > Non-marine Saline and Alkaline > Saline | place: Antarctica: Organic Lake...
TTTCGTTCCTCTATTGTGAATGCAATGAATCTGCGCGCGCCTACGGTGTTCCAAAACACCGGCACTTGTCTGAAATTGAACAAGAGCTCTCGATTGCCGCGGGGGAGGACGTCGTAATTTCTTTTATTCCTCATCTGATTCCGGTGAATTCCGGAATCGTGACCACTACCACGGCCAAGCTTGCTGCTGGAGTGACTGCGGGACAGATCCAGAACGCCTTGGAAGACGCCTATGCCGAACAAGATTTTGTAAGACTACTGGGTCGGGGGAAAGCGCCCGATACCAAGCAAGTGACACGCACGAACTTCATTGATATTGGCTTTGAAATTGATACGCGCACCAACCGCCTCATTCTGATGTCTGCAGAGGATAATCTTGGAAAAGGTGCGGGAGGGCAAGCGATCCAATCTTTCAATCTGATGCATGGATTGCCAGCGACGACCGGGTTGAACGCATGGTGATTTAGGAAAATACTAATTTTCCTAAAAATGAGCTTGCTCAAAAACGTCACCCTACCTAGCGTCCCGCCTTCCAAGGGCAGATGTCAGAGTGGTCGAATGAGCACGCTTGGAAAGCGTGTGTAGTAGCAATACTACCGAGGGTTCGAATCCCTCTCTGCCCGCCATTTTGGCGTTAACAGCCCCTCAAGCTGGAGTGTTCTTTTAGTGATTTTTCGTTCAATCGAGTCGGTAATGACATCCTCACTTCCTGCGAATCAAAGAATAGAGGTTTTCGGTATAATCCGTAGCGTTGAATTCAGCGTTCCGATATCGACACGGCCAATAGTCTCGGGTATCACCAAGCATGTTTAATATCGTCTTGCTCGAACCTGAGATTCCTCACAATGCTGGTGCGGCAGGAAGGTTGGCATTGGCTACAGGCTCATCGCTCCATCTGATTAAGCCACTTGGTTTTTCACTTGAAGATAAGTATGTGAAACGGACAGGCCTAGACTACTGGCAGGACGTGGATGTTCATTTGTGGGAGAACTTTGAGACCTTCGCCGAGGCAATGGAAGGAAAGCGTATGTGGTTGCTCTCTACCAAAGCAGCAAGGTCTCCTTGGCAGGCGGATTTCACTCCTGGAGATTGTCTCGTTTTCGGGAAGGAAACTAAGGGTCTTCCAGAAGAGATGATCAGAGACGCAGGTGATCACTCGTTAAAAATTCCTATGGTCCCCGGAGGAACAAGAAGTTTGAATTTATCAACTGCAGTTGCGATCGTGCTCTACGAAGCTGTGCGCCAGCAGTCACCCGATTGGTGAAGCTGCTGTGGCAAATGCTAATTGTGCTGTGTGATATCCATTAGACTTTGGATTTCTACAAGTAGCGGATTTTGTGAAGAGTCTCGCGCGTAGTGCCCATCCAGCTGTATGACTTTACCAATGAACTTTTCAAACGTTGCGAGCGTGTAATCGCCCTCATTGAAATCTTTTTTGCGAGCCACCCCTCGAATCTGCCCGTCGTTATAAGGTTTTGAGAAAAGGAGGTAGAGGTTCTTTTTTGACCCTGAAAACTTCACATCGGAAAGCTTTCCGCGAATCCTCACTCGCGTACCAGTATCCATATCTCCAAGAGTGAGGGTGTCGTCTGGTGAGTAAAAAGTATGTCTTGAATCTGAGGCTTGTGAGGCCAGTGCCACTGCGCTTTGGCTGGTGTCGGCAGGTGCGAAAAATTGTGGGACTAGTGCGATAATTAAAATGAGCAAAACGGCAGTAAAGCCAAGAATCGCGTATTTGATGCGTGGATTAAGAGACGAAGGTTTTGATGTATCAGTCAGAGGCGCTACGATACGATCTTCGGCAAGTGTTGGGGACTGGCTAGTGAGCTCTTCCAATGAATCTAGAGCCTCACGAAGAGAACGATCAGGGTTGGCTTCAATAGTCTTCAGCCAATCGCTTAGTCCATGATTCGGTTCATTTTTAAAATGTTTGGATTTCCAGCCGTAGAGTTTTTTTACAAGTGGAATGATCGTCGTGATTTGCTTACCGGTCAGGTCGAGACCTAGGAACTTACGCGGGCAAAGCCAGAAGGTGAATCCACGACCGCTATGACTATCACCTACGATGATAGAGTCGATCTTGGTATCAATCCAGATGCCCTCCTCGCCGATTAGTTCTGAGACGGCAATGGATATTTCAAGGATATATCTGATGAGGTCGGTTACCAATTCAGGTTCCATTTCATTGCCGGCAAGGACCCGTGGTAATGGATCACCAGAAACCCAATCGGTTATAAGATAAGGAATACCATCGATGGGATCCGAATCGCCTTCAACGACCTGCCTAAGTGCCGGATGTTCGAGAAAAGAGAGTTTCTTAGCTAAGCTGTTCAAATACTCCGCCTTTTCTCTACTAAGCCCTGTTTGATTTTGGGAATGGGCAAAGAATCGTCGGATTGAGACTTTTTTCTCAGTCGTGTGATCGATACCAAGGTAAACGATTCCGCTATTGCCTTGAGCAATAATTTCCTCGATTTCAAATCGTTTCATATAAATTGGAAGAGAGACAATACCTACCCAATTGAATCCATCGGGAGATTCTCAAGTTTGGAGAATTGCGAGGGTTGGTGGAAGTCGGGATCGTCGCCCGCTAGTTTTGTTGCGCTTAGGAATGTTTGTTCGGGCGAGCCTTGGATTGCCGTGACGTTTATCGTAGTAGTTTTACTAAAATTGATTTCTTTGGCCAGAAAATCGAGCGGAATCGACAAGGTCGCAACTGATGTGATAGTTGAGCTCTCATCAGCAAAGGTTTTTACTCGGTTTTGAAATGCTGGTTGAAATTCCGCCGGCCTTCTAATTGCGGAAAATTTGGAGGCCCACCAAGCACCGTTCGCTGCGAGATTAAACTCCAAATAATTCCCGCTATCTGGATCGCCCAAAAAGAGTTCCGCTACGTCGTATTTCCATAGTTCGGGCATAAATTTGCCATTCGTGGCGTGAGGATGAATCTGCTGCGCTGACTGTGGAGCGCTAATAAACCACAGGTGCGTCGGATCAACGGCGAGAGAGAAACCGAAAGGGTAGTCTAGCGCCGCCCCATTCCAGTCGGTTAAAATTCCGAATAAAGGGAGCTCGAGACAACCCCACACGAGGGGTTGCTTGGAGGTTATAATATGCACTTCTTTAGCTAATCTTAAATTCGATGAAATACGAGTCGTCTTTACGACGTAAGAAAAAATGTGATGAAAAGCATATTTTAGTGGTGTGATTCGCTACTATCTGTTTTCCTTCTGTCAACCAAAACTTTAATTTAAATGGCACGTTCTCGTTCCTCATTTTACAGCGCTATTGAATATATCGGCCCACGCCCAAGAAAGCCTAAGAAGTCTTCTTTCTTTGGTGGTTGGGTGATCGTTGTGATTGCGTTGGCTGCAGGAGTATTTTTCGCGAAGCCATGGGCTGGAAACTTAATGGCTGCTCAAAATGGTCCAACGAACGAGCAAAGTAACATTTTAATTAATCTTTTAGAGAGGTCTGAGCTGAGAGGTGAGCGATTGGCAGCGGAGGCGCTTAAATATTTCGGCCGTGAGATCACGTACGATCCAGCTTATTTCAGTATCAATTATCCAAATGGAGATGTCCCGAGTAACAAAGGAGTCGCTGCAGATTTAGTGGTTAGATGTTACCGAGAGATTGGTCATGACCTCCAAGAGCTGATTCACGAAGATATGTCGTTAAACTTCCGGCTTTATCCTCAATTATGGCAGTCTTCACAGCCGGATAAGAATATTGATCATCGTCGCGTTCAGAATTTACAGCGCTTTTTCAGTCGCAAGGGTAGGGTGCTAACGACAAGCCGGGATGCGGCGGATTATCAGGTCGGCGACATTGTGGTTTGGGCGCTTTCAAATGCGGATACCCATCTCGGCATCGTTGTCCCTGGTCCTGAAGGAAGTGGCGACACTCCTTGGGTAGTTCATCATCCCGCAGGAGGCGGTGTGAAATGGGAGAGCGCTCTGTTTGATTATCAAATTCTAGGACACTTTAGCTACCCCGTTGGTAGCGAGTAAGCCTGTACTCCCGTCTGTTTAGTGTTGGAGCAAAGGCGATTGTATGCTGCCTTTCGCTACAGAGATTTCCCATTATGTCTAAGTGGCGTCCGCTGACCAATATTCCATTGTGGAGAAAATACCTACCGAGCTGGCTACAGGGTCCTGCCGTATTACTGTTTCAGTTGGCACTTGGATCGTTAGTGATTTTTTTGGCAGTCGCGTTTTTTTATTTTTTAAAGGCTTCGGAATATGATCTTGCTGAGGTTGAAAAACTTCCGCATGCGAACGTTTACTTTGATGCTTCAGGTGAGAAGATTGAAATAACCGGTAAAAACGGAAATTCGATTGTTGATAGGAGACAGATTCCTGATTTTTTAATTCGCGCATTAACTGCCAGGGAAGACGCTCGGTTTTTCGAGCACCATGGGGTGGATTTTCGAGGTCTTACACGCGCTACTATTCGCAATATCAAGGATAGGGAATTCACTCAGGGAGCTTCGACTCTTTCGATGCAACTCGCACGCAATACTTTTGAAATGAGGGAAAAGTCATTGCATCGTAAGGCTGTCGAGATAGCGCTGACGTTACGCATGGAAAGTCGGTTTTCTAAAGATGAGATTCTGACTCATTATTTGAACCGTATCTATTTTGGGTCGGGCGCTTACGGAATCGGGCCAGCAGCGCAGGTGTATTTTGGAAAGGACGTTTCCGAGCTGAATGATGGAGAGTGCGCACTAATAGCTGGCATCATCCGTGGCCCCCACATCTTCTCGCCGCTTAGGAACTTCAGTGCCGCTATTGAGCAGCGTAACCAAACTTTGGAAAGAATGGTAGATGCCGGTTTTATTACTCGAGAAAGATCTCAAGCAGTGAAGAACACCAAGATTCAACTGAGTCAGAATGAGCCGGAAGTGGTGGCCGGAGGAACTTCTTACGCGATGGGGGCGGTTAAAAAAGAGCTGGAAGAGGTGATGGAGCGGATGGATATCCGAAGCGACGGCCTTCGAGTCCACACTACGCTAAACTTAGCTTGGCAAAACCTCCTGATTTCGGAACTCAACTCAGCGATCGAAAAAATAGAAAAACAAAATTCGTGGAAGCATCCGACGTATGCCGGGCATGAGGAAAGGGGTAAAGCCGACTATCTGCAGTTCGCCGTGGTAACGACAGAGACAAAGACAGGGGCGATTCTAGCGTTCATCGGTGGTCGCGACTTTGGTCACTCTGTGTATGACAGGACTCAATCTAAGCGTGATCTAGGTTCTGCTTTTGAGCCGTTTGTTTCTGCTGCTGCTGCGGAGCGTGGTAAGCTGGTATTTCCGGGGAAGCCGATTCAGACAGGCCGGCAAATCGGAGCCAAAGAATTAATACGCCTAGCGAAGCGCTGTGGTTTGGGTGGGCCGTTTCGTGAGGATGAAGATCTGTTTCGTGGCGCGGTGGCAGCGACTCCCACGGAAATGTCTATCGGCCTAGCAACATTGGGTAATGAAGGGAAAAAGCCCGCTGCTTTCTTTATTAAGAAAATCACGGATCGCGAAGGCCAAGTTTTATATCGTTCAACAATTCATACTGAAGCAGCCCTCTCGGAAACGGCTGCCCATGAATCTATTAGCATTTTGAAAGATATTTCTGGAACACGGAGTTTCACCGGTGCTCCTAACTCTGAGCGAGATGCGTGGATATTACGACTTGGTCCGAGCGGCTCCACAGCAATTTGGATCGGGTTTGACCGTCCTAAGCGTATTCATACTGAGGCGCGGCTTAACGCCCTATTGCGTGATGTGGTGGCGAGGTTAGCTAACTGATTTCTGCTTGGACGTTGACGTCTCTGGCGCGGGTAGGCATGTGTATAGCAATGACACGGTTGATTCTTTCCCTAGCGCTGACGACGTGTCTTTGCGGTCAGGATACTGAATTTGAGAAAGTGCCTCCTGAGATTTTTTTGTCTGCTGTTGCTGCGGTGAAGGAACTTGGAGAGGAAGTTGTCCGAGGGCGATATGATATTGCGATTGATCGCATGTATCCACAGTGGAAGGCCCGTGCTGCAAAACGGATTGGTGGTATGCCAGAGCTCAAAGAGCAACTCGATCGGGTTTCGAAAGAAATGTTGCGGCGCGGTATTTCTATTACTGGATTCAAACCTGAAGGCAAACCCAAGGCGTTTGAGGTTTTTCCCGGCAAGAAAGTGGAAGTGATAGACGGTAAAAGCGTGGAAACGCAACTTCACACAAAGTGGTTGGTTCTTGTGCCGACAGTAACCACTCTTCGGGCGATGATTGACGGCGATCCTGTTGCGGTGAATATCGAGAGCACAGGATTTCAAGTCGCAGTTTGTGAAAAAGGAGAGGATGAATGGTTCTTTATCGATGGTGCATCGGTGACGGTAAGTGAATTACGAAGCTTGTTTATTACTTTGCCAAAGGATTTAAAACTTCCCCCATTGGAGAAAAAACAGATTAGATAGGTTCAGAGAAAAATGTCCAAAGCTTCAAAACAGACCAAACCCCAGATCAGCGAGCGCCTACTTCACAAGCGTATGCTCGCTATTTGGAATCGAGGACAGAGTGAGCTTTGCGAGGTCAGGGGCTCGAAGATCCACGGGCAGGGTGTTTACGCGACCGCTAACATTAAGGCGGACGAGAAAATCATCGAGTATGTTGGTGAGATCGTCGACAAAGATGAAAGTGGCCGGCGAGGCACTGCGCAACACGAGCACGCAATCGAAAGTGGTGATGCGGCAGTCTACATTTTCAATCTTACCAAAAAATACGATCTCGACGGAGCCTTTCCTTGGAATACTGCCCGCCTGATCAATCATTCTTGTGAACCGAATTGTGAGGCATGGGCTACCGGTAAAAAGATTTTCATTCATTCCCTACGTGACATCAAGAAAGGTGAGGAATTGACCTTCGATTACGGCTTTGATGTGGAATGTTTTGAGGATCATCCATGCCGATGTGGTCGCAAAAGCTGCGTTGGATATATCGTCAGCCGTCAGCAATGGGACGAGCTTGATGAAAAACTAGGTCGTGGAAAATACTCGGGGAAAGCGAGCTGAGCCGTGGGCCTGATTCCAAAAGAAACGATTGAACAGGTTCTGGCGTCCACGGATATCGTCGACCTGATTAGTAGCTATATTCCGCTGAAGCGTGCGGGTAGCGGTTACAAAGCGAACTGCCCGTTTCATAACGAGAAGACTCCTTCGTTTAACGTCAGTGCGAGCAAGCAGTTCTTCCATTGCTTTGGCTGTGGTAAAAGCGGTAACGCGATCGGGTTCGTAATGGATCATGAAGGCCTGCTGTTCATGGATGCGCTTAAAAAACTGGCGGCGAAGGCAGGGGTGCACCTTGAAGAGGAAGCTGACGATCCGAAGGCGCGTGCGCAACGCCGTTCTCGTGGGAAATTGCTGGATTTAAACCGGGAGTCCTCGGCATTTTTTCACGAACTCTTGAAGACGGACAAAAGCTGCCAGCATGCGCGCGATTATTTGAAAAGCCGAGGATTTGGTCGCGAGATGGCGGAGCGCTGGGAAATAGGTTGGATGCCGGATAATCCCGCAGTGTTTCTCGAATGGGTTAGGAGTAAGAACTACAGCGGTAAGGATTTGGTTTCTGCCGGTTTGGCCGGGCTTAAAGATGAAAACCGTCTCGCCGCCGGACTCTATGTCAGGTTCCGGGATCGGCTAATGTTTCCGATTCGCAATGAAGTCGGTGATGTCATTGCCTTCAGTGCGCGTCAATTGCGCGAGGATCCTCGGACAGGGAAATACATCAACTCGCCGGAGACGGATATTTTCAAAAAGTCGAACGTCCTATTCGGGTTGGACCGAGCAAAGAAATCCATTCTGAAGGAGAAAATGGCCATTATTTGCGAGGGCCAGATTGACGCGATTGCCTGTCACGAGAACGGAATCGAAAACGCGATCGCTCCGCTTGGTACAGCCTGCACCGCACAGCACGCCAAGATTCTAAAGCGCTATACGCCTTTGATCGTGCTTTGCTACGACGCGGATAATGCTGGCGTGAAAGCCTGTGAGCGTGCGTTTCGTGAACTTACACCGGAGGGACTTTCGGTAAAAGTCGGTGAGCTACCACCAGGTGACGATCCGGATACGTTTTTGAAAAATCACGGTGTTGATGCATTCAAAGAAAAAGTCGCCGCCGCAGTGGACTTCTTCGATTTCAAGATCGCGAATGCCAGAAAGAACGGGCGTATGGAGAGTGTCGAGGGGCGAACCGAGCTAACTCGCGAATGTACGGAACTTCTGGCGGTAATGGGGGACCACGCCGCACGTGACCAACAGATCAATCTGGTCGCAAGTCTGTTGGGCGTTGGTTCGTCGACCTTGCGGGAAAGTATTGGGGCAGCGTCTCGTAAAGCAAAGGCACAGGCTTCGCGTGCGGTTCGTCGCTACGATGATGATGAGCCAAAGCAACAGCCCACCGAACCGCTCCCACTTGATCGGACGGTTGGTTATCTGTGCTCCTTGGCGTTGAGTTCATCTCCAGCACAGCACTTTCTTAGTGAGCAGTTTGAGACTTTACACGAGGCCAAAGCTTGGGTGGAGGGTGTTGGGCTGTTGGAGAAAATTTTAGCAGCTTCACCAGATCCTGAATCAAACGCAGCGGTTAATGCATTCGTCTCCGATTTAAGGAAAGAGGAGCAGTTGGCATTACACCAACAAATGGGTGCTGTGGATATTCCCGAAGCCGAGGGATTGCAGTCCGCAGAGCAGGCATTGGGAATGTTGTCTTCAATTGTGCTGCAACGGCGCGATGCATCAGTTAAAGCGCGTTTGAAGGAACCGGGGATTTCACCGGAAAAGATGCGTGATTTGCTGGAGGAGGCGAAAGAGATTGCCGGACTACTACGCTGGACGGGACGCTCAATTTACGACGACGAACTCGCGAAAGAAACCGTCAAGCCCGAGAAGAAACCTTGGGAAAAGTGGAAAAGGAATTGAACCCGACGGTGCGTTCAACTCGGTAATTATTTGTCCAGCAGCGTGCTCCGGGTAAACAGAGGAAGAACCGGAATTCCGCGTTCTTCGATAGCTTGGCGGCCACCTTCTTCGCGGTCGACGAGAACGACAGCGAAGGCAACTTTTCCACCTTCACGTTCGATCGCATCGATGGCTTTCAGAGTGGAACCACCGGTAGTGATCACGTCATCAACGACGATGATATTCTGTCCGGATTGGAAGTTGCCTTCGATTTGTTTCCCAGCTCCGTGGCCTTTCGGTTCTTTACGAACGGTAAAGACTTGGAGTGCCTCTTGCGGATGCTGTTGGGCGGAAGCCATGCCGATGGCGAGTGAGATTGGATCTGCTCCCAGAGTCATGCCGCCGATAGCCTGAATGGAGAGGTTTTCGGCTTTGATTTTCTCACGCACGGCAGCCCAGCCGACTTGGCCGATCATGGCTGCTCCGAAGGGATCAAGGGCGGTAACGCGGCAGTCAATGTAGAGGTCGGATTCCTTTCCGGAGGCGAGAGTGAATTTCCCCGTACGGACGGATTTTTCCAAAAGCAGTTTCTTCAGAGCGGCAGTGGTATCGGACATGGGCGGTAGAGTTGGGTTTTCTGAGAAAAGATTCAACCGAGAAGCACTGATTTTTCGGTCTTTTAGAAGGATTTTTCGATTTTCTCATCTGCAGCTTGCCACACGTGGTGGGAAGCCTAGATTTGGGGAAGAGAAAAGCATGAAGATCTGGCTAGACGGTAAATTGGTAGAGGAACAGGACGCGAAAATTTCGATTTTTGACCACGGGCTGTTATATGGTGACGGGGTATTTGAAGGGATTCGTTTTTACAACGGGCGGGTCTTTCGGTTGGATGAGCACATCGAGCGCTTGTTCGAATCTGCAAAAGCGATCTTGCTGAAGCTGCCTTGGACGCGTGAAGAGGTCTGTCAGTATACCTGTGATACGGTGGCTGCAAATGGCCTGACAGATGGATACATTCGTTTGGTGATCACACGTGGAGCAGGGGAGCTCGGGCTGAACCCTTATCTCTGCCCAAAACCTTCGATGTTTATCATCGCTTCCAGCATCAAACTTTACCCAGAAGAATTTTACCAGAATGGCCTCGCAGTGATTACCTGCGCTACTCGTCGCCCAGCACCGGCTGCGCTGATGCCTCAGGTAAAAAGCCTGAACTACCTGAACAACGTGATGGCTAAGGTTGAGGCAATCCAAGGAGGAGCATTGGAGGCAGTTATGTTGAATGAGCAAGGCTACGTTGCTGAGTGCACGGGCGACAATTTATTCATCCTAAAGAAGGGCAAGCTGATTACTCCACTGATTTCTGATGGTGCTCTTGATGGCATCACCCGGGCAGTAATTATTGAGATTGCAGAGAAAATGGGGATTGAAGTCGTTGAGCGCTCGATGACTCGTTATGATATTTTCATTGCTGATGAATGTTTCCTCACCGGAACTGCGGCGGAAGTAATTCCCGTGGTTTCGCTGGACAGGCGTGAAATCGGTGACGGCAAGCCTGGTGAGATCACCAAGAAGTTTCTCGCTGAGTTCCATGAACTGGCGATGAGCACTGGGACGCCGTTTGCATGATGTGTTAGAAGATTTATTGAATGAAATGTGACTATTGCGACAAAAAAGCCACTGTGTTTTTGACACAGCTGACGGACGGAAAGATGAAAAAAGTCTGCCTTTGTGAGGACTGTGCCAATGAGCGTGGAGTCACCGATCCAACAGGCTTTTCTCTGGCTGACATGTTGACGGGAAATTTCGAGAAATCCGCAGAGAGCCTTAGTCCAACTTCAAAAGCATCAGATCAGAGAGGTTCTTCTTCCGGTGGAAAAGTTTGTTCTGAATGTGGTTTCTCAATCGATGACTTCCAGAAAGTCAGACGCTTTGGCTGTGCAAATTGCTATAAAACGTTTGAGGCCGAACTCACACCCTTACTACGCGGTATGCATAAGAGCTCCGACCACGTTGGCAAGGTGCCGGAGGGGCTGATCGAGTCACACTTTCGTCGGCAGAAAATGGAGGAACTAAATCAAAAGTTGGCAGATGCGATCGCATCCGAAAGCTACGAAGAAGCCGCAAGTCTTCGTGACGAATTGAAGGCGCTTGAGGATACGGAGGTGGGTAAATGATGCGTTTCTCCACATTGATAAAGCATCCGGCGAACTGGATGGTCGGTAAGCAGGAGGAACAAGGAGCTGTGATCACTTCACGAATCCGCTTGGCTAGAAACCTACGCGGCTTTTCGTTTCCAGGCTGGGCACGGAAAAGCGAGCGCGCGGAGGCACTGAAAATCCTTCGTCCTGCTGTCGAAGAGCTTTCGCCGATGAAAGATGCTTTTTCTCGTGAGCTAAGCGAACTTACATCAGTTCAGAAGCAGGTTCTTGTGGAACGTCATTTAATTTCCAGAGAGCATGCGGCACGCACGGATGGCTCTGGGGCTGTAATTGAAAGACGCCAGAGTTTCTCAATCATGCTCAACGAAGAGGACCACCTGAGGATGCAATCCATCCGACCCGGCCTCAAGCTCGCAGAAGCTTACGAGGCACTCAATGAGCTTGATACGGAATTGGAAAGCAAACTCGACTACGCTTTCGATCCGAAGCTCGGCTACCTTACAACCTGTCCCACGAATCTCGGCACCGGCCTGCGTGCTTCTGCAATGCTACACCTCCCTGCACTCGTTCTAAGTGATCAGATCGGCCAGGTGCTGCAGGCAGTTAATAAGATCGGACTGGCAGTTCGTGGACTCTACGGTGAGGGAACTGAATCGTTAGGGAACCTTTATCAGATTTCGAATCAGTCGACTCTCGGTGAGTCTGAAGGAGATATCATTAGCCGTCTTGAGCGGGTGATTTCCCAAGTCGCTTCTCATGAACAGAACGCTCGTGAGAAGCTTATGGAAGACGATCCTGAAATGGTATCCGATAAAATCGGTCGAGCTTACGGCGTTCTCCGGCATGCTTACCTGATCGATTCCAAAGAGGCCCTCAACCATCTTTCCCTGCTCAGGCTGGGAGGTGATTTGGAAATTTTCCCAAAGAAAACTGTCCATCTCTGCGACGTGCTTTTGATGGATATTCAACAGGCGCATTTGCAATTGCACGCAGGAATGAAACTTTCGCCGGAGCACCGCGATTCGATTCGTGCGGAAATCGTGCGCTCTCGTTTGCAATCACTCGAATCCCCTGATAACCTTTCAAATAAGGAAATAAAAAAATCCCGTCCTAAACAGGACGGTAATAACAAAGACCATGAATAATTTTACACCAAGAGCACAACAGGTTTTGGCTTTAGCGAGAAAAGAAGCTGACCGTTTCAATCATGCGTATGTTGGGACTGAGCACCTGCTTCTCGGCCTGATCAAGCTTGGTCAAGGCGTCGCAGTGAATGTCCTCGAAAGAATGGGCCTCGAACTCGACACGGTTCGCACTGAGGTCGAAAAAGAAGTCGGATCTGGCCCACCTCAAAAATCAGTTGGAAACATACCTTACACACCACGCGTTAAAAAAGTTCTGGCGTTGGCGAATAAGGAGGCAAAAGCGCTCAATCATTCCTACGTCGGAACTGAGCACCTCCTTCTGGGATTGCTTCGCGAAGGCGAGGGGGTTGCAGCGCGTGTGTTGAAACGGCTCGAAGTTGATATTCAGCGGACCCGTAACGAGATTCTCGCGGAAATTGACCCAAACTTTTCTCCTGACGATATGGAGGGAGATGATGACGACGACGACATGACAATGTTCGAGGATGAGGGCGAAGCTCAGATCGAGGGCGGAGTTGGCATGGAGCCTAGCGCTGGTAAAACCAAGACTCCCGCGCTCAAGGCTTTCGGTCGTGATCTTACCAAGCTCGCAGAGGAGGGTGGACTCGATCCAGTTATTGGGCGTGAGGACGAGATTGAGCGTGTAATACAGATTCTATGCCGCCGGACGAAAAATAACCCGGTCCTTATTGGTGAAGCTGGTGTCGGCAAAACTGCAATTGTCGAAGGTCTTGCTCAGGAAATTGTTACTGGAAACGTTCCTGAACTTCTCCGCGATAAGCGCGTGATCACTTTGGACCTCGCGCTCATGGTTGCCGGAACAAAATATCGCGGCCAATTTGAAGAACGTATCAAGGCCGTCATGGATGAAATCCGTAAGGTTAAGAACGTTATCCTTTTCATCGACGAACTACATACAATTGTCGGTGCGGGTTCGGCTGAGGGAGCGATGGATGCTTCGAACATTATCAAACCGGCTTTAAGTAGATCCGAGCTGCAATGTGTCGGTGCGACCACACTCAACGAATTTCGCAAGCACATCGAAAAAGATTCCGCATTGGAGCGCAGATTCCAGCAGGTTAAGGTCGATGAACCTTCAGTCGATGATGCGATCTTAATCCTCCAAGGTCTCCGCGATAAATACGAGAGCCACCACAAAGCGCAATTTACTCCGGAAGCGATTGAAGCATCAGTGAAACTGACGTCTAGGTATATTACCTCTCGCTATCTTCCGGACAAAGCAATCGATGTGCTTGATGAAGCAGGTGCCAAAGCACGTATTGGAACGATGACCCGGCCACCCTCGATCAAGGCGGCTGAGGCGCGTATCGATGAGATTAATAAAGAGAAAGTCGCAGCAATCGCCGAACAGGATTTTGAAAAGGCAGCGGCTCTCCGCGATGACGAGAAAAACGCCAAAAAAGAGTTGGAGGAGACCCTCAATGATTGGCGAGCTTCAACCGAGGAAAAAATCGTTACTGTAGATGATGAGGACATCATGGCAGTGGTTTCGAAATGGACCGGAGTGCCTCTCCAGCGCATGGAAGAGAAGGAGACTCAAAAACTTCTTCAGATGGAAGATGACCTGAAGGAAAGAGTAATTGGCCAAGACGAGGCAGTTGTTGCGATCTCAAAAGCATTGCGTCGCTCTCGTGCTGACCTCAAGGATCCCAAGCGGCCCATCGGTTCCTTCCTTTTCCTCGGACCCACCGGAGTCGGTAAAACCTATCTAGCTCGGAATCTCGCTAAATTCATGTTCGGAGATGCTGAGTCTCTCATCCAAATCGACATGTCCGAATACATGGAAAAATTCACGGCCTCCCGCCTGATTGGTTCCCCTCCTGGCTATGTAGGATATGAGGAGGGTGGTCAGCTTTCTGAAGCCGTCCGCCGCCGTCCATATTCCGTAGTTCTTTTTGACGAGGTTGAAAAAGCTCATCCGGATGTGATGAACTTGCTGTTACAAATCCTTGAGGATGGAACTGTCACCGACTCTCTCGGGCGTAAGATCGATTTTCGAAATACGATCATCATCATGACCTCAAACGTCGGAGCTTCTACGATCAAGCGTCAGACCAGTTTGGGCTTCAACGCGATGAACGAAGACCAGGCGGACTTCGAAGGAATGAAAGAAAAGATTCTCGAGGAGTCCAAGCGCTTCTTTAAACCTGAGTTTCTTAATCGCTTAGATGATCTGGTTGTCTTCCACATGCTCGAAAAGGTCGATCTGAACAAAATTGTCGATCTGGAGGTTGCGAAATTGGTTTCTAGGCTCAAGGAAAAAGAAATCGATCTTGGTCTGGCCGAAGAAGCTCGTGACTTGCTTTCGGAGAAGGGCTTTGATCCAAGTTACGGAGCTCGTCCAATGCGCCGTGCGGTAGAACGTTATCTCGAAGATCCGCTTGCGGAAGAGCTTCTCAGGGGGAATATCAAACCAGGCGACTTCGTTAGCGTGAGCCGCAAAAAAGATTCTGAAGAATTGATTTTTGATACATCTAGGCCTGATGGAGAGACGAAACCGGACGTAGAGTCTGTCGGCGCTGAATAGAAAATGGAGACTCAACAGTTTACCGCAAACGCGGACTACGAAGAAAATAACTCCCTAGCGATCGAGCTGGTCCCAGGCCAAGAGGTGACCAGTGGTCCGGCCGATCGTGCTTGGCCAGGCTGGATTTGGGCAACCGACGCAGGCGGCCGAAACGGTTATGTTCCAGCTGATTACCTCGAGCCACTCGGTGAAGATCGCTGGGCTGCGCTTCAGCACTTCGATCCTACTGTCTTGAAAATTACGCGTGGGGACCGCATCAAATCCCACCAGCAAATTCATGGTTGGCACTGGTGCGAAGGCGAATCAGGGAATAAGGGTTGGGTCGCTGACTATCTACTCAAGGCAGACGTGTCCTAGTCGCTTTCGATTACGAACTTCCAATTCACTTTGGTGATGATTTCTAGGCCGTTTTCATCGCTTATTTTTACCGTATTTTCGCCAAGAGGTGAGATCGAACTCACCATTCCGAATCCCGCCGGTGGCTGAGCTACCGCGTGAATATTTCTCAGAGCCACGGGAGCCTGTTTCGAAAAGACACGCGTGGTGGGTATCCCAAGATTTTTAAGCAAATCTTGTCGTGAAACGTCAACACCATCGCAGAAATGCGAGCAAACCTCTTCAATGCCGACCCGTTTATCGTGTCTTCCATCCCAAGGCGCTGCCATTCGGCCACCGTTGGAAAGCCAGAACATCGTCGCCGGAAAGTCTTTGGGGTTTTTCAAAGAGAACCAGATATATTCATCCGTCACACATGCTGACCAAGCGAAAGGTTGATCCTTGGTAGCATCTTCTGAGACCATCATCACAAGGTCATCACCGGTTTCGCTCAATGGGTAGCGAGTGAGATCCACAGTGTGACCAGAAATAGCCGGAACCTGCTCGAGGCTTTTGAATATAGCACCAATTTTCAGAAGTTGATGAGCGTTATCAGCAGGATTTGAGAAATACTGAGGGTAAACGGAAGCCCAACGAAATGGGGAGATGCTTAACCTTGCTGCGCCGGGAAGAGAGCTGGAAAGATCAAGAATCGGATGCGTGCCGTATGACCAATTTCCTTCAAGTCCGGTGATTCGATGCTCAATGTAAATAGCGGTTTCCCCCTTACGGAGAGTGAGATTTTTGGAAACTTTTGCTGAAATATCGGACGCAGATATTTCTAAATTCAGGCTATCCGCTGAACTACTGACCTTCTTCCAAATTCCATTTGCCGTTTCGCCGTGCGGCGGACCTTGTTGTTGGGGGCCAAAAGGAAGGCAAAGAAAATCACCGCGCAGATTCTTTAGAAGAACAGGTAACTCAGAGCCAACCTCTTTAGGCATCCACGGAGCGAGGGCATAGGGATGAACTGTTCGTTCATTGAGTTTGAAGCTTACTGGCGCGAAGTGCCCACCCTCCTCTGTGATATAAAGAGAAACTAAATCCGATTCGATTTTAAATGAATTTGTACCATGAATTGTCTCCATGGATTAAAGGTAGAATGCAGAGTGGAAACTCCAAGAAAGTTATTCCGAAGGACGGATATGATCTCAGCTTTTGACTACTCGGCCGTGGTGTAGCTCTGCTTGATAGCACTCATAGACGCACGATATTGACGTATTGCCATCACTATCAGAACTCCGAAGTAAGCAGTGGTTATGATAGCAGAAGCAGCCATCACCAACCCATCGTCAATACTGCTGCCCAACATCGAAAACATTACGGGAGGCAGCCATACAAAGAGCCATAAAAAATCTGGATTGGAGGTGGACTCTCCAATTCCTAAAAGGACTAACGAAAGCACCCCTGAGGCAATCAGAATGAGGAGGTAGTTCGAAAATTTATCGCGTCCTTTCATTTTGAAAGGGGCCAATAAAATTGTGGGGAACAGCAGCGTAGCTACTCCTGTCAGAGCGATGGTGATGTGGTTATCGTATGAGTAGAGGGTATGCGGAAAAGCAATGAAGGCGACGCTGCAAATCAGAGTGAGTAAAAAGCTAAAGAAAACCCCGGAAGCCCAACCGGGAAGTAAGAAGAGGCCGGCTAATTTACCTAGAATTCCGTAGCGGCTGAAATTTTCGTACACCGGTGGAGACAGTGTGCCGAATTCGGTGAAATTTACGATCAATGGGGGAGTGAGCACTAGGGCAAAAAGAAGAACGAGAAACTCCCCATTATCGATGTAATTGATGGACAGAATTACGGCTAAAATAGCGGCGACTAGGGCGACCAGCCGTCTTATGGTGGATTGATTCTCGCTGAGAGGTGCGATTAACGATGTTCCGGCGGCTAGAAGGAAGAAGCCGAAGAACGCGCACGCAGCGACATACGATGCGACCGAAGCCCTGGATTCGGTGCTATCTAGCGCGCATAACTCCACAAGTGATTCGCCCCCACGTGAAAAGACGATAATAACGATCAAAATGTAGGAGCCAATGGGTATGGCAAGCATCGGCAAAATTGAGCGGGTGATTATCGAACTGGTAGCAGAGAGTCCGACCGTGATCGCTGTCAGGGTTGCCGAGGTTATAAAGATCATTCCTAGCAACACGACTTCACCGAATAGATTCATACCTCCAAAGAAGTAGCGCAGGATTAGATACGGAATGATGGTAATCATCATCAGCGCGGATTGGCTGACGATTGCGACCCATTTTCCAGTCACAATTTTCCACGCAGAGAGGCGAGTGAGAACCATCATATCGATGGTGTTTCCTTTGATTTCAGATGAGAGGGCTCCCATGCCACGCATCGGCTGCACAAGAATCACAGCCATCGAAAAGATGATGAAAATCGTATTCGAGATACTGCTTCCAGCTTGATTGGAGGAGTTTGCAGTGCCCGCGCTCAGCAGAATGACTCCGAGCAGAATGTGTAGCGTTAAGAAAACACCGATAAAGGCACGAGTGCGTAAGCCCTGCCGTAGCTCTTTAACAAGCATCGGAGAGAGTCGGTCTGAAAAATCTGTGAGGTGCAAAATGAAATTGGTTTGGAATTCGCGTCCTAGGGAAGAGGGTCGGCGGGGCTGGTGAGAACCGGTTCAGATACTGACGACGGAATGGGTGGTGGAGTGGTTTTGAGCCCTTCTTGAGCCTCTAGGTTGGAAAGCATGTCGATAAAGGCATCTTCCAAGTTTCTTTGTTCTCGGTGAAAATCGACTACTCGAAGTTTGTCATGGATCATGCGGGATAGCACGTCAGCAGCTTTGGTGGGGTCTTCGGTATCGATACGAATACGCCCACCAGTTTTTCTCGATTCTAAAAACTCGATGTTTGGTTGAAGCACTGCCCAATCCGAGAGCGCCTGTGGGTCACCATCGAGCTGAACGTCATAGAGGACTCCGCCCAAGGCGTCGGAGGTGCGTTTCAATGATTCAGAATCACCATGGTGAACGATACGTCCGTTGTTGAGAAAGAGTAACGAGTCACACATTTCGCCTAATTCGGAAAGGATGTGTGAAGAGATGAAAATAGTTTTTCCTTCCTTCGCCAGAACGCGGATCAAGTGCTTGAGCTCAACCCTTGCCTTGGGATCGAGTCCGGCAGCAGGTTCATCCATGATGAGAACCTGTGGGTCGTGCAGGAGCGATCTGCCAAGGCAGAGCCGCTGTGTCATACCTTTCGATAGTTTGTTAGAGAACCGGTCGGCAAGGGAAGTCAGGTCGGTGAAGTCCATGACTTCTTCGATGCGCTCTCGGCGCTCTACTCCTTTGTAACCTAGGGCGCGTGCATAGAAATCGAGATATTCCAACACGGTCATGTTGTCATAGTTGCCAAAGTTATCAGGCATCCAGCCAATTAGGCGTCTAACCTCTGATGGGTGGTGAACAACATTAATCCCACATATCTCAGCATGTCCCATGGTAGGGTAATCGAGGCTGGCGAGGATGCGCATCGTGGTGGTCTTGCCTGCACCATTGGCGCCGACAAATCCACATACCGAGCCGTGTGGAATTTCAAATGATATCCCGTTTACCGCCTGTAGTGGTCCGAAAAATCGATAGAGGTTGTGAACTTTGATGGCGTGGTCGCTCATGACATTAAAGAGGTTTATCGGGCGACAGGCCCAGTGATGACAGTGGTGGTTTGCCAATCGATTGCGGAGTGCGTCTCGATTGCTGGTCCTTGGGAGGTGAACGCGATGAAGTGGTCATCGCGCTTCTGAACCGCCTTAAACATGGTTTGGTTTCGTTGGCTGAATTTTTTCGTAAGGTTGTTTAAGACTGACTGGGCGATGGTCGGTTCGACGGGCATGAGCTGCATTTTCCTACCTTTGGTAATTTTATCTGCTCGGAACCAATCACCATTTCCATCTCGGTAAAGTATGGTCTCGAGAGGAAACGAAAAGGTAGAGATGAGCTCGCCTGAAGATGGAGTCGTTTCAATCCTACCACGTGTCGGGATGACAGCGCTAATTAGCTGGCCCTGTTCGGAGCGACTTTGAAACCAGCTTCCAGAAGCGACGAGGCTTCTGCTTGTAGCTTGGAGATCATAGGCACCTTGTGTATTGTAATCATCGGTAAATCGGGACCAACGCGAGTTCGCAATTGGAACCGGAGATATAGTAGCGGAAGTATCAATCAAGAAGCTCGGTGATGTCATCACTCCGGTGCGTGAGAACTGTTCTTGATGGATGAACGCAGCGTTTTGGTTTTCGTCCGGACGGACTTCCATCAGGACGATTCGTGCGCCAGCACCACCGAATCCATCTTGCAAGATGATGAGGACAACAAGCAACACGGAGGTGGCTATGGAAATAATGGGAGTGGTGATAAACAGGCGATGGCGCCGGCCAGATTTTGCGAAAACAAACAGGTTGATCGGACCAACGAGGATTCCGAACGCGATTAAAATGAGAACGAATAGAGTATAATTGAAGGTCTTTTTACCAAGGATATCTTGGAGTGCCCAATGGCTATTGAAGTCTTTGGCAATTGCTTGAATCCGCGTTTTTTTAGAACCGTTACTAAATGCCAAGTCGATAGTTTCTTTAGGAGCCAGACGATCGCCTGTGATTTTTTTAGTGAGAATATTTCCGAAACTAGCCTCATTCGGCAGCCCAAGTGCTGTTGGCGTCACATTTGTTTGGGTGTAAATGACGAGTTGACCTCCGAGTCGTAGCCAGGCGGCGATTGCATTACGTGATCCAGCCGGGATTTCGGACCAATCATCATCCGTCATCATGATCGAGTCAAAAGCGGAGAAGGCGCGCCAGTCATCGGGTAACTGTTTTGCGGTGAATTTTGATGCGAAAATGTTACCTCCACCACTTCGGCCTGATCCTGAAAGGTGTGATTTTAGCTCTGTATCAAGAGCGGAGGCATTCGCTGAATAGAGCCTTTCACTGAGAAGCACTACGGGCTGCTCGGGAACAAATGGAATATCTTCAATCTGTTCTGCTTGGCCCATTGTTCCGCTAAGTGAAACCTTAAGCTTTCGATAACTGGCATGTGGACTCCCATTTTGTGCGTTGAGTGGCACTAGAATGTCGTAGGAGGTCGTAGTGCCTTGTTTTACGAAAAATGAAAAGTTTGATGAAGTTGTGAGATTATCTTGAAAATCTTTGCTACCTTTGAAATCCAAGAAAATGTTGTGTGGAATCTTTTGGTTGTTCGCGATTAGGACACGGACAGGAAGAAATCCGCCCAGGCCAGGCTTTGAGAACAGGCTGACGACTTCTACATAGGTGCCGGATTTGGTATCGCCTACTTGGCGGAAAAGAGTTTCCTGCGCGTTACTCGAGATGGATAAGCAGGTAAGGGCGAGGAGGGAGAACGCCGTATTAAGTGTGTTCTGCAACGAGACTCGAATTGAGGAAATAGTCATTTAAGCAGGGGTGAGATTTTTTGGTGTGGCACTGCTTTGGAAGGGGACTTGGTTGAGGATCGTATCGATCACAGAATTCGATGTATGGCCATCCACCTTGGCATTGTAATCAAGAACAATGCGGTGACGCAGTACGGCGGCGGCGATAGCTTTGACATCCTCAAATGAAGTATTGAGTCGCTCGTGAACCAAGGCACGTGCCTTTGCTGCGGAAGCCATCGCGAGTGCGGCGCGCGGACTGGCGCCGAACTTGATGTGCCGGGCTTCTTCGTGTTGTCCGGGATGTGTTGCATCGACCAAGCGGGCGATGTAGTTGGCAACCACGTCTGGAAGATAGATTCGGCGGACCAAGGCTAGCAATTGGTTGAGCGTTTCAGCATCCATGATGGAATTGATGTCCGGTTCGGAACCTAGTTCTCGGTTCAACACAATACGCTGTAGGGTTGAGACATCGTTGCGAGTGATTTCTAACTTAAATAGGAAGCGGTCTAATTGGGCCTCTGGTAGGGGATAAGTGCCTTCCAGTTCGATCGGGTTTTGAGTTGCTAGAACGAAGAAGGGCAAGGGCAGTTCATGCGTGTTTCCAAGCACGGTCACCCGCCGTTCCTGCATCGCTTCTAATAGCGCGGATTGCGTTTTTGGGGAGGCGCGGTTGATTTCGTCAGCGAGAACAATATTCGCAAATAGAGGACCTGGTTGAAAGACGAATTCGCGTCGCCCGTTGACCTCTTGTAGGACGGGATTTCCAGTAATATCTCCGGGTAATAAATCAGGAGTGAATTGAATGCGTTTATTTTGCAAAAGTAGAAGTTTGGAGAGCCCTTTGACTAGTTCGGTTTTTCCAAGGCCAGGCAAGCCCTCTAGCAGGATGTGTCCCCTTGCAAGGACCCCGATAATGACGAGGTCGATGATTTCTTCTTGGCCGAAGAGAACTTTGTTGAGTTCACTTTGCAGTGAACGGAGATGTTTCGCTGCTTCGGCGACTTCATTCTCAGTTGCGTGATCCATAACAGAAAGGTTTTAGGAAATGTCATGAAAGCGCAAGCGTGCAGCGTTACAGGGTTGGATACTTTTTGTTTTACCGGAAAGTCTCCGTGATTGTTCCTGAAAAATCATTCGTGGAACTCTTGCCAAGGCGGGTTGGCGGGTTACCTTGCCATCGACTTATGGCAACGAACAATCTAGAGCCTGTTACCCCAGAACCAAAGAAGTTGATTAAGACGGCTTTGATACTCGTGGCCATCATGATTATTGGTGGCACGTTAATACTTAAAGCCTACGAGAAATCGGTAAAAGAGGCATCGAAGGACACTCGGCCTAGTTTTCTAACTCAGATTGCTAAGGAAAAGGATCTCTCTTACGTCCGCCAAGATGGAGAGATACGGGATCTACTTTCGTTAGAAGGAAAAGTTGTAGTCGTTCAAAGCTTAGCGAGTGAGCAGCCTGACCCACTTGCAACCGCAGCAATGCAAAAACTGTCCGAGTATTTTAAGGGAAATGATGACGTAGCCTTGGTGACTCTTATGCTCGATCCAGGGGAGCCGACTGAGCTGAAGGAAGAGTTACAGGCTTTGGCAGCAGGAATTGGTGCGGAGCTTCCGCAGTGGACAGTGGCTTCGAACGACCAACCAACTTTGCACAAATTCATTAAAAATGAGTTCAAAGCGAACATGCTACCTTATAAAAAAGACGGTGAATGGCGTTACGATCCTTCGCTTGTGCTCATCGATAAAAACCGGCATGTGAGACGCGCAGTGATTCCACAAAAACGTGGAGGCTCACCCTACGTAGCAACCTTTGATTTCGACCAAGCAGCTGCTTGGGACGAGGAGGGAATTAAGACCGGAACCACATTGTCCAATATCGGACAGCTTGAAGAATTACTCATCCAGACTATCGAAATCCTTGTTGTTGAAGAAATAGACCTATGAACAAAAAGACTACCCTCATCGTATTTTACTCCTGCGTCGCATTGGTTTGCGTGGCTATTCTCTGCATTGTGAACCTCTTCATCGTTCCAAGGATGAAGGCCAAAAGTTTGGAGTCCCAAGCATTCATGAACACGGGACAAGAAAAGCAGGAGACTTGGTTCCCGATTGAAAAAGATTTGGCCGCAACAAATCAGGCCGGACAGGAAGTGAAGCTATCAGACTTGCGTGGTAAAGTTTGGGTGGTTGCCGAGTTCTTCGCGGTTTGCCCGCACTGCGCTGTCCGAAACGGGGCAGAGCTGCGTGCGATCTACGATGAGTTCAAGCAGCACCCAGATTTTCAGATGGTCTGCATCAGCGTAGATCCTGTGACGGATGACGTTGAAAAGTTAAACTCATATTCAGAGGCTTTAAGTGCTGACGTTAGCAATTGGTGGTTTTTGAATGCCGGAGACGAAGAAAAAACACACGCGTATCTCGAGAATACCATGAAGTTTTTTGGGATTCGTGAGCGCACAGATCCTGCTGACGTTGAGGCAAATGGCCGTTTTCAACATGATATGGGCCTCATCTTGGTGGATCGCGAATTTAACGTAATTGGGAAATGGCCTCTGTCTGACGCAAGATCTGAAGAGGGACGGAAGTTGAATCCAGGGCTTTATGAAAGCTTGAAGGAAGAAATGTTTGATCGTATTTCCAAGGAATTGAGTAAAGGGGAGGATTGATACGATCATGGCAAAATTTGAAGAACGACGAGACTGGCTGAATCGCCAGCCCAACAGCCGCCTGTCCTACCTGATGAAGCTAGGGACTTGGGCAATTACTGTTTTAATTTTTATTCTGGTCGCCTTGATGCGCATGCCAGAAGTCAAAATACCGTTGCCCGAAGGGATAAGCCTCGGATTTCTGCCGCCTATCCACGCATTACTAAATACATGTGTCGCGGTGCTTCTCGTTTTGGCATTACTCGCGGTTCGCGCAGGAAAAATTCAATGCCATCGCAATCTCATCATGGCCGCGATGGGAGTCTCGGTTTTGTTTTTGATTGGTTACGTCTGCTATCACTTCACCAATGAAGAAATAAAATTTGGAGATTCAGACCTGAATGGCACGGTCGATCTTGAGGAGCTTAAGGCCGTTGGTTTTGTTCGTCCTGTATATCTTGTTCTTCTGCTTACACACATTTTAGCGGCTGCAGTTAGTCTTCCACTCATCTTGCTGACTTTCACAGCTGCGTGGACCAATCATTTCCAGTCTCACCGGAATTTCGCTCGCTGGGTTTTCCCAATCTGGCTGTATGTGGCAATTACGGGACCAATCTGCTACCTGATGTTGCGTCCTTATTATCAGTGAGGTTCACTTCGTTGGGCGGTTGACCTCTTGCTTCGGAGAGTTGATATTACAAATAGTGAAAATACCTGCGCGCAAAATTAAACCTCATTCAGGCACTGGGAAAAACCAGAAGCAACAAGTAAGCGATATTTGGAGTGAGCTTGGTGAAGAACCAGTTCCTGCCACAAGGTTGGCAGTGGATATTGAACCGCATACGACTGAGGACCTGCACCGAGCGCTGAACGAACTGGTTGGTGTCGATAAGGTCAGCACCACAAAAGAGGTGATCGATCGGCATTCCCGCGATAAATGGTTCGCGGAGAATGAGCCGGATGTAGTGGTTTATGCTGAGTGCACGGCAGATGTTACGAAAGTAATGGCCTACGCTAATAGATTCCGTATCCCCGTGACAACCCGAGGAGCGGGAGTAGGTTATGTTGGCGGCTGTGTTCCGATGAAAGGCGGTATCGTTCTTACGACCGAGCGGATGAATCACATTATTGGAATCCATCCCGAGGACGGCGTGGCGATCGTTGAGCCCGGAGTAATCACTGGGGATTTGCAGTCCGCTGCTAGGGAGCTTGGTTGGGACTATCCCCCGGACCCAGCATCATTAAAGGAATGCTCGATTGGTGGAAATATTGCAACTAACGCAGGTGGGCCCCGTTGCCTGAAATACGGAGTGACAAGAAACTACGTTCTTGGCCTAGAAGTAGTCTTGGCAGACGGGCGTGTCGTGAGGACCGGCGGGCGCTTGCATAAGAATAAGACAGGCTTCGACTTGATTGGAATATTTGTCGGCTCGGAAGGAATGCTTGGAGTCGTCACGGAGATCACTTTGCGTATTATTCCGAAGCCTGTGTGCCGCGGAATGCTTGCTGCTGTATTCAACGATTTTTCTGCTGCAGCCAAGACAGTGCAGCAAATCCTTCAATCGGGCCACCTGCCGTCCGCGCTTGAGGTTACTGATGCCTTCACGCTTGCGGCGGCCAGAAAGAAATTAGGCTCTGAAGTCTTTCCGCCGGGCGATGGGCATCTTATCGTTGAAATTGATGGGCGTGAGGCAGCTGTCGAATCAGAACTGGAAGAATTACAGGCACTTTTAAAGAAGTGCGGTGCAGGTGAAATTCGTATCGCAAAAAGCGAGGCGGAGTGCGAAGCAATCTGGCAACTGCGTAGAGAATTCTCTTATTCTTTGCGAGACACTGGACTGACCAAGCTGAATGAGGATGTCGTGGTTCCGCGGAGCAAGTTGGTAGAATTGGTGGAATTTGCAAGAGATCTGGAAAGTCAGACTGGTATTTCAATTGCTTGCTTCGGACACGCTGGCGACGGGAACATACATACTAATCTAATGGTCGATTCGTATTCGAATCCTGCGACCAAAAAGAAAGCTGACCACGCTTTAGACCTGCTTTTCAAATGGGTCTTGGAGCAAGGAGGTGCGATCACGGGTGAACATGGCGTAGGCTTGGCCAAAAAGCCTTGGATTAAACAAGCGTTGGGTGAAAACGCATTTATGCTGCATAAACGACTGAAGGCAGCGCTTGATCCGAACGGAATCTTAAATCCAGGGAAGTTTTTGGACGATTAGGGAATTCTGATTTGTAGAAATTTCGTTCGACATCAAATGGTGTCTGGAGAGAGTGAAGGGAATGATAACAAAGAAACTTTATCTCAGTATAATTGGCTTTTTAGCGTTTGGTTTATCGTCTCTCTCTGCTGCAGAGACAAAGTGGGTGACCGATTTCGAAGAAGCCAAAACCATTGCGGCTAAGGAAGGTAAGTCATTATTAATTAATTTTACCGGATCTGATTGGTGCGGGTGGTGTATCCGCTTAGATAAAGAAGTTTTCGATACCGATACATTCGCTGAGGGAGTGAAAGATAAATTTGTTTTAGTGAAGTTGGATTTTCCCAAGGACAAATCGGACATGACCGAGGGAACGATTACTCAAAACGAAAAACTCCAAGCAGAATATATGGTGCAGGGTTTCCCTAGCATTTTACTGACTGATGAGAAAGGGCGCCCTTTTGCCAAAACCGGCTATCAACAAGGTGGGCCGGAATCTTATCTCGCAAGCTTGGATACGCTGCTTGGGATTCGTAAAGATCGTGATTCCGCCTTAAAGATTTCTGGTGAACAAGAGGGCGATTTAAAAGCTGAGGCAGATCTCGGTGTGCTGAAGGTGCTTCAAATTGATGATGCACTCATCACCAAATTTTACAGCGATCAAATAGAGCATATCAAAGAAGTTGAACACGCAGAGGGTATGGAGTTTATCCAACAACTGGAGAATACCGAAAAATTTGCCGATTTTCAGAGGGAGCTACAACAAATGGGAACTTTGGGCGACCACGCAGCAGCTTTGAAATTTGTAGAAAGCACCTTGGAAGCGGATACCTTTTCTGGTGAGCGGAAGCAGCAGATTTTTGTAATCAAGGGCATTATCCTCGCGGAACTTGGACAATTTGATGAGTCTTTGATGACTATTGACCTAGCCAAAGCGATCGCGCCTGAAAGTGAAATCACGGGTCGTATCGATCAGATGAAAGATCAGATCGAGATGCTCAAGAAACAGAAATCCGGAGCGAATACAAAATAGCCCAGCACGAAATAGTCGTAATCTCTAAACTACCTTGGTTATAGCTCGCTCAACAGAGCTTGGAAAAATACCGGGGACAGGACTCGAACCTGCACATCAAAAGACACCTGAACCTAAATCAGGCGCGTCTACCAATTCCGCCACCCCGGCGATGTGTATAAACTGTCTGAATAATTCAGCTGCCGCAAGCACTGAGATAAAAATCATTCGATCGCGAGTCGGTGCCGAATCTCTGGACTTGATACGCTTTGTTTCGAAAATTCAATGGCGTGAAAGCTCGCACCCAAGTGCCCTGGGTGTGTGAGGGTTTTGAATTGGGCTATTTTCTGAAAATCGTCCAAGTCCCCTGATTGAATCATATCTGCGGCGAGGTGCGTCAAATAGCTGCCTTGGCTGGAAAAATGGGTGGGATAATAACCCAAATGCTCCATCTCTAAGGTCAAATCGGTAAAATCGACATGGGCTGTGATATCGATCTCACCGGCTCGTTCTAGAGGGTTTTCGGCTGCCTTATGTCTAGAAAATGTACGGAGTGTTCCACTTGTTCGATGGCTGTCGTAATATTCAGGAGCTGCAAATCCGTAATCGATGAAAAGAATTAGCCCGTCTTCGATACACTCTGTCAGTGGCGCTATGAAGCTGAGGTAATTGCTGCGGACCTCCGTTTGATATCCATTGTCAAATTTGCTTCCGATGTTTTTAAGTTTCGCTGCAAGTTTTGAATTAGGAGCAATTTCACAGGGAGCGAATTCCATGTCGCTAGAGACGAAAAGCTCGGTCCATGCATCGTCACTTTTTTTTACCAAATGGAATGGAAGAGCATCTAGCAGTTCGTTTCCAAAAATGATTCCGGGAAGAGGCGTTTCGGCGAGAACTGAAGTATTAGCCTCGATTCGTAAATCAGCGACCAAGGGTTCGAGTCGCTCACGCTGGGCTCTACGGAGTTTTGGCAATGGTTCCACACTCGCATACTGGAGCCCGTTCCAAGCCTCTGGTGAAAGTCTTGCGAGGTTACTGAGAATGTCGGCCGCGAGCTTTCCATCGTGACCACCGAGTTCTAAGAGTCTCCAAGGTTTGGGTTTGCCGTTATCTTTCCACCAGCCTAGGAAACGATGGGCCAGTATTTCACCAAATAGCGGCCCAACGCTCACGCTGGTGTAGAAATCCCCGTCACGGCCGACTTGCTGGGTTTGATTGGCATAATAGCCATTCTCTGGGTCATATAGAACAATTTCCATATAATCAGGGAAATTGATTAGCTGCCGAGAACTGAACTCGGAAGTTAGTTTTTCTTTAAGAGAGGAGAAGGAAGGGGTTGCCGGTTCCCCATGATTCGGGTTATCCCTATCTGAGACGTGTGCTTCAGGCTGCGTTGATGGATCGGTATCAGGCATGTCGGAGTTCAAACAAAGCACGCGAAGAAAGAGCGGTAAGCGCCGTTTCTACAAGCGCAAAACATTTTGGTTCGCAGGATTTCTGCTTTGCGGAATCGCCGTTATGCTGGCGTATCTCTATGCCGAGCAACATACCCGTGAGTATCGCGACCGCGCACTGACTTACGATCTTGAGAGGATTGATGAATTGGAGATACCGAGCATCATCGTTGACAGGATGGGTGAGGAGATAGGGCGGATCTTCGTGCAAAACCGCAGTGTAATACCGATATCAGATGTCCCCGATCTATTCATTGATGCGTTGAGGGCAGGGGAAGACTCCCGGTTTCTCAGTCATGATGGGATTGATTACATCGGCGTGCTGCGAGCTGTGAAGCTAAACTGGGAGGCGGGGACCACAACCCAGGGTGCGAGTACGATCACTCAGCAGCTGGCGCGCAATGCTTACCCTTTGAAGCAGGACGCATTGGCAAAGGGAGAAAGCAGTATCCAGCGTAAAATGGTCGAGGCCTTTTTGGCGTTACGAATTGAGAACCGATACTCGAAAGATGAAATTTTAGGATTCTATCTGAACCGGATTTACTTCGGTAGCGGCTTCTACGGACTTCGTACGGCCTCCCTTGGATATTTTGGAAAAGAACCGAAGGACCTGAGTTTGGTGGAATGTGCGACGATTGTGGGCTTAATCAAGAATCCGACGAATAACTCTCCTCTGAACGACCTTACAGCAAGTCGTAAGGCAAGAAATATGGTGATTTCACGTATGGCCACAGAGGGAATGATTTCGAAAAAAGAGGCTAAGCAAGCTATCGAGCAGCCAATATTGTTGAGGCCCGATCCAATCCGCCGGGGAACTTCCCATCTTTATGAACGTATCGCGGATTCAGTGGCCAAGAGTCTAGGTGAAGATGCGTTGGCGAATGGAGGGTTCAAAATCCATACAACTATTCTCAAGAAGGCCCAACAGGCGGCCCAAGAAAAACTGGAAGAAACTCTTTATAAGGCCGAGCAGCATCCGGCCTATTCACACCAAAAGCATAGCGAATATCAAAAAGGAGTGACTGTTGGAAAGCCGGAATACCTTCAAGGAGCCGTTTTTATGGTGGATCACTCTAATGGGGAGGTGATCGCACACGTAGGTGGGCGGGATTATGCTGATGCTCCATTTGACTTTATTGAGCAGGGTAAGCGCCCTCTTGGCACGGCGTTTTTTCCTTTTCTATATGCGACTGCCCTTGCAGGTGAGCATACGCCGGCGTCGATTCTTGAGGATGAGCCAATGGACAACCGAGCAGTGATGGTGGGTGGTCGGGAAGGAATTCTTGGCGAGTGGGGCATGGAAGTGAGGGCTCCAGTTTATCAAGGGAACGTCACCCTTCGGAATGCTTTTGAAAGATCAAAAATAGCTGCCACGGTTCGTCTGGGTTCGGAGGTAGGAATCCAGCGTATTCTTGACGCGGGCGTTGTGTTTGGATTCCCGTGGCAAGAATCAGAGGCTCTACCGCGAGTCTCTGTTGGTTGGGAATCAGCGTCTTTGAAACAAGCTGTGAGCGCAATTTCCACCTTCCCGTTGGCAGGTAAAAAAGGCCCTAACCAATTCTCTTACGTTTCCAAAATCGAAAACTCCGAAGGGGCGGTAGTGTTCCGTAAGCAACCGGTCGGAAATCCGAAAGGCAGATTGCTTGATAAGGCAGTGGCTTGGCAGTTGCATAATATGATGGCTGGAGGGATGGAAGAGGGTAGCGCTCGCGGCCTGAGGGAGCAGATGAGTGAAAGTCCGTTTCCCGGGGCAGGTAAGGGTGGCACCACTCACGATTTTGCTGATACCTGGTTTATTGGTTACAATGGACGTATTAGTTGTGGTGTCTGGACTGGTTTCCTTCAGGGGAATAGTGAGCAAATTTATCCAGGAGCCTTTAGCCGTGAACTTGCAATGCCTGTTTGGGTTGCAGCGGTGAATGCTGCCAGCTCTCGCTTCACTGGTGGAAGAATTGAGAGACCGGATGACATGGTGGAGGTTCAAGTGTGCTCTGTCTCTGGACAGCGGATAACCCAATTTTGCCAAGAGCTTGTTGAAGATGCAGTCACTGGTAGCGTGAAAACTGTGAGCACGGAAATGACCGAGTATTTTCGGAAAGGAACCGAGAGCCTCCCGTATTGTATCACACATTCTGGAAGTCTTCCTCATGGGCGGGATACCAATGAGGGATTTAACAGTTTAGGTGGTAGTGATGCCCTTCCTGTTCGGCCGACCGATCCTGTTCTTCTTGGGAACGACCCATTTCATACAGAAGTTCCCAGCTATGCTGCGACAGATGAGAACTCGGGTATCGGCTTTCAATCCACTAATGTTTTAGATAGCTTTGATTTGGCAAAATTTGAACAAACCATTCGACTTCGGAAGCCATCGCGATTGAAGATTAATCCTGAATGATAGGCATTGAGCTTATAGGAAGCACATCACTCATTGGATCAGGCTGGTATCTGATATCTCCCAATTCTCCAAAGATTTGAATATCGAGTGCCGAACGCTGCGGAGTTTGCAGTGGAGTCAAATGTGGAGCCTGACGATCTGGGTGGGTGAATTTTGAAATTGCGATTAGGTCCGCAGGTGAGCTAACAAATCTGATATTTGCAGAAACGCGGCCATCCCGAATTACCGCGCCATTTGCGAGAACGCTGACCATATCTCCTATCAGTTTGGAGTCGATACAGCGAAGAACACCCTGCTGATAAACGAGGAGCGCATTCGTACGCTGGAAAGATTTTGTGGTAGCTCCTAGCTGAACATCGATGTTCACAGCTTCGGAGACCCACTGACCTTGCCAAGTCATAGGGGCTCTCAGGTATCCCTGAAACTGTCCTTTTCCGATGATTTGCTGGAAATCTATTGAAAATCCGTTCGATACAACGATTGATTTTTCTTTCTGAGCTGGGAGGTAAGCGCTCAGTGAAAATGGCAAAGCTCCACCGATCCCAAGTCCGGCTTCAAAATCACAAATAATTCCTGGAAATGTTGTTCGAAATCTTGGCGCCGACAAAACCGGGGGCTCCCATTTGAGAGTCGTTGAGAAGTTTTTTGAAAGCTCAGTTCCGAGTGAACTGATTCCTTGTAAAAGGATTTTGCCCTCGGCTGGCTGTCCTCCGATTGGAATGTCACCCTCGATACGGCTGACCTCATAAAATGGTGCCTGTGTGGTGGCTGAGGTGATTTTAATACTCGAATTTGAGAAATGAATCCAAGTTGTAGAAGATGATCTTTTGTTTGGGGAGGAGGCAGCAGAGATAGTTTTTTTAGTATCACTAGTAACTGCGGAAGGTGCTGCAGATTGGGGAGTCGATTTGTGTTGGTTGTGGGGAAGGTTTGGTGTGACGGCTGCGAGGGGGGGTGCCGTAACGGAAGGAGACTCAGCTTTTTGGCTGGGTGCTAAGAGAAGTTCGATCGGTAAAGTCAAATCAGCGCCTTCGACCCAGATTTCTTTAATGTGAATCTGTTTTTTTAAAAGTGGCAGCCAACGTGGTAAAAGGCGGATGGAGCTAATTTTAAGAAAGGGGTTCGAGATGAAGCTCTTAAGCTCGGCCGGTTGCTCGAGGGTGACTCCTAAGCAGGTAACGCCGCTCCATGGAGCCCACCTCGCTGAGCGTATAGACACCTCTAGTCCCAGTCGTTCCTCAAGTTGCTTGGCAATGACTGCCGTTCCTTTTGGACTGATTAAGAAAAGATTGGTGAGGCCGAAAGTGATGAGCGGAATAAGGAGGAGTAAAACCGTCGCCGCTCCAGCTGCTCTCTTTACCCAACGTTTGGCCTTCATCAGTTAGCGAGCCAATGGCGGATTTTTGGCCTTCAGCAATCCAGCTTCGCCGAGCGCGAATCGCAGAACCAAACTTTTATCTAGTAGTGGTCTACCGTCGGTTGTGGTTTCCTGCGCGCGATAGATAATCAGTCCGAATGGCTTGTCGCTGAATTTCCCTAATGCGAAGTTTTCTTTGATCAAACCCAATCCTGTATTCTCCTCAAATTTCCATTCTTTTCCGGTCCATGCTCCGAGAATACTGTCTTTGTCTGCGTTAATATCTTCGATGCGTTTGAGTGTTCCGCTGGGTGAGCGAAGTGTGTCTTTCTCTGGATCGTATCTTAAGGTTGAGATTGCTCCAGCTTCTCCAGATGCGGTAATTGTCCATTTATCTCCAAAAGTCTTACGGAGTACTAGAATCACATTTTCTCTACTTTTGAATTCACGCTTCGCCCACAGCGCGAGGTAATCATCGTATTCTTCTCTCGTGAGTCCGAGGTTTTGATGAAAGGGCAGTGGCACACCGGGCTTGGACTCTTCTGAATATTCCTCGAACCATTCTTTATTTTTTTGAGCAGCGGATTCTACTTTTACGATATACTTTTCGATCTCTGGAGGGGGAACCATGATGCCGATCTCAGCCTTCACTGGAATATCTTCTTGAAGTAGGCCTTCAAAAATTTTCGGTAAATCAGCTGATACGATGGATGTCAGTAAAAGCAGCAGGATTGGAATCTTTTTCATGTCGGGGGCGGAGCGTGAGGCGGGTGTGTTGATAACTCAAGCCACAATAGGATACGGAGAGGAAAGAAAAGTTCTCAAGTTGTTAAAAAAGGGGTTGCTTCGCACGCGACTTTGACCATAGCTTCAGCGCCCCGAGGAAAGCCTAGGAAGCGCGGTTAGCTCAGCGGTAGAGCACCTCCCTGACACGGAGGGGGTCACTGGTTCGAACCCAGTATCGCGCACCACTTTTGCTTTTCCAGTTGATGGATTATCCTCCCCTACTTTTCGCTTACGTTAAGTCAAAGTTGACTGAGATGCGGTTGTGTTTTTCGATTGGCTTAGCATACGTAATGATTTTTAAGACGATTTGTAGAGATGAGTGATTCACCTCCTGATATTCGTGAGCTTTCAGCTTTGCTGCGATTGCTGGATGACGAGACACCAGAAGTAAGAGCTGTTGTCGGCCAGCGATTGACTGAAGTGGGGAGTGATTTAAGTGAAATTCTACCGGACGCAGCGAAGAAATTGACCTCACCAGAGCGTAAGATCCTTACAGATATCCTTCGCCCAGTGAAGCGAGAGGTTCTCAGGGAAGAATGGCTGACACCAAGATTCGGTTCCGCTGCACTCGATGATGATTGGGAATTGTTTGAGAGCCATCTGCGACTGCTTTCGGACTTTCTCCATGATGGTGTATCATTGCGACAGCCGCTTTCTGATGCTCTGGATTTAATTACAGAAGAGTTCCAGCAGCTCTTTCCGATCCTGCCTAGTGAGAATGACCTGCGAATTTTTTTATTTGTAGAGCAGCGTCTTAAACCAAACCAAAAAGACTTCTACGATATAAGAAATAGTGATCTGGCTTGGTGCATTTCCGAATCAGTTTCGAACCCAATTGGCTTGGGCGTGATTTATATGTTGCTCGGAAAGCGTTTAGGAATGGAGATTGAAGGAATCTCATTTCCCGGACATTTCCTTTGCAGGATTATTGAGGATGGCCAGCCTTTAGTCGTCGATTGCTTTGACTCTGGAAAAGCTCATTCCCAATACGTATTGACAGACCCGACCAATGAATTGACCGATGAGCAGCGGTTATTGTTATCGGGAAGCGCCGATCTAGGGGAGCTTCTTTTGCGAATCTTGAATAACTTAATAGCTTCTATGCAGCGTAATGGTCAGCAGGAAGACCTGGATCTTTTGGTTAAAATGCGTGATTCGATGATCCTTCCGAAGCGCTAAAGCAGCTTATCGGGATTACACTTCGCTCTTCACTAACTTATCCAAAAGGCCGTTTACGAAACGATGTGAGTCCTGAGTGCCGAATCGTTTGGCTAATTCAATGGCTTCGTTGATCACTACTTTCCGAGGTGTGGCGGTCTCGAGTATTTCGTAGCTTCCAAGGCGCAGGATCGCTCTATCGACCGGATCAATACGCTCGGGAGAGTAGTTTTCCACGAGGAGAGCGAGTTTAGCGTCGATCGCTGCCTTGGACTCCAATACTGAATCAACCAGTTGGTCAGTTTGATTCCGTAGGGCGGCAATTTCAGCTTTTGAATCACGAATTTTCGCTAAGTCAGTCTGCTCTGGGAAATTTTCGGGCTCTTCAACCATTCGAATTCTTTGAGAGATACGCTGAAGTCGGGTAATGCTCGCGGTTGTCGCCTCCAGTTGTGCTTTCAACGATGGGAAGTCTTTTGCGGATTCAATAAACTGTTCACGGTTGAAAGCTAAATCGCGGTCGATTTTGAAGAAGTCTTCTAACGCACTTTGGAAACTCTCGACAACATCACTGTCCTCGCCGTCTTTGGGAATACGCTCGAGTTTGGTGAGTGCGATGCTCCAAGATGACTCTAGTGCGAGTAATCTTTTTAGAATCACGAGAAGTGCTTCAGCGCTTTCAACAGCACTCAGGCTGGCACGGGTTTTATCGGACCGCTCGACGAATTCTATTAGACGGCTCTCGCGACCATGGGCCAAGTGCCTGACCGTCCGGAAGGTAGCTACCAGCAAATTGCGCTGATCTGTTTCAGTCAGAAATTGCCAGAAAGGCTCGCGTAGGTCCGGCGGGTAGGCACCACCTTCGAGGTCGGCACAATAGAGGAACTGGATAGCCGCTTCCCGGATTTGCCTACGACTTGGCATCTTGCTGTGAAAAAGGTTTGTATGTTGATTTCGACATAGATTTATCGAGCTCTGAGAATACATCCATCATGCCTGCTGCCGCTTTTGCAGCTTCGCGGCCACGGTTCATATTGGCGCCGATACAACGGACATATGCCTGCTTTTCGTCCTCTACCAAGAGGACTTCATGGATGATTGGTGTGAGATGCTTGACCGCAAGGTCTTGAAGAGCGTTGGTTACCGAGCCGGTGATGAGGTCCGCATGCTGAGTTCCGCCGCGAATTACAAGGCCCAAGGCGATGACGCAATTTGCTTCCTTTCTGTTTAAGACACTTGCGACCGCGACAGGGATTTCAAACGCTCCAGGAACACGAATCAGATCGATTTTTGCCAACGGAATCAGTTCTCCCAAGGCTGCCACAGCATTTTCAACAAGCGCGTTGGTGAACTGCTCGTTATATTTAGAGGCGACGATACAGATCCGTGATTTTTGGCCGATGATCCGTGGCTTTGGCTGCAACGCAGTAGACATGCTCTGGCTATGGCCATTTCCGCAAATAATGTCAACCAACGGCGCTGAACAAATCGTGAATCAGTTTCTTTGTGAGATGAGAGCATTTGGGCTTTACCCACAGGAGGAGGTGTTTAGACAGAGAGGGCAAGGTATTCTCTGCATTCAACTTCAATAACCAGACATTCGTTATGGACATTCAAATCGCCTCTCTTTGTGACTTCGCTGCCGATTACAACGGTAAGCTCGTCATCTCCGGAACTTTCGACACACTCGCCGCCAGAGCCTTACCAGTCGTTCACCCAGCATGCGCATTGGCGATGCGTTTTTGCTTCACACAAGAGGACATTGGAAGACACAAACTTTCTATCACCATCATTAATGAGGACGGCGAAGCTTTGGATCCGGAGAACATGCCGATCGAACCTGAATTTGAGGTGAAGCTTCCAGACGGGGTTCCCTTCAATACGCGTAATATCGTAATGAACCTCCAAGGATTGCGTTTTAAAGAGGATGGAATCTACTCAATTGACATTGGTTGTGATGGCGAAATCATCATGCGCCTTCCATTAAGAGTGGTGAAAGTAAATCAGCAAGGCGGGGAGTGATCCTATCGCTATTAGTATTCCGTAATTTTATTTGTTTCCGAGTTCCGAATCTGTAGGAAACATTCTTTTTTTATCATGAATAGAAAATACTCATGCGCACTTATCACAGGCGCTTCTTCTGGTTTGGGAGAAGAGTTTGCGCGCCAACTTGTGGGTCGTGTGGATAAAATGGTTTTAGTGGCAAGGCGCAAGGAGAGACTGGAGCATCTAGCCTCGAGCATTCGCGAGGTCAGTCCCAACACGGTTGTTTTGGTAATTACAGCCGATTTATCAGATTCCTTTGAGAGAGATTCTCTGGCCGAGGGCCTCCGCGAAGCCGATGCCGTCCCTGATCTGTTGATCAATAATGCTGGTTTGGGCGATTATGGGGAGTTCGTGACGGCGGACTGGAACAGTATTGAGAAAATGCTCAAAGTAAATGTGGAGGCTTTAACGCATTTAAGTCATTTGGTTGCGCCGGAGATGGCGAATAGGGGTTGCGGCTGGATTTTGAACGTTTCTTCTTTGGCTAGCACATTGGCAATCCCGGATTTTGCAGTTTATGCGGCTACCAAGGCTTACGTGAGTAGTTTCAGTGAGGCTTTGCGTATTGAGCTGAAAGGCAGCGGTGTGGAGGTGATGTCACTTTGCCCAGGGCCAGTGAAAACCGAGTTTGGTGAAGTTGCGAGGCGTGAGGGCAAAGAGTCGGGGATGCCCGCAGCAAGAAGTTTTTTCTATGTATCGAAAGAGCAGGTTGTCGCGGAAGGACTTGCTGGTTTAGAACGGGGTAAAGCGCGTGTTTTCCCTGGGCTCCAAGTGGCCGCTGCCGGATTACTGATCGGTGCGTTGCCGCTGGTTTTAATACGCCTGCTCATGAACGGTAGGCCCCGTCGATAAAGGGCATTTACCTTCACAATTCATTTTTGGTCGATAGATTACATGAATGAGAAGGCTCCGGTTAATTACAGTATTATTCATACTCTGTTGGGTCGGTGTGTCATGTACCCCGATTGAGCCGCCAACGGGTATTGCTGCTCGTAAAGAAGGTAAGATCCCCGTTCAGGCATTATTGAAGGAAGTCCGATTGAAAGTTGATATGGTGCCATCTGGGTATCATGGCCGGAAAGTGGTTCGGCACATGACTCCTCGATACATCACGATACACAGCACCCAGAATTATTCTGCCGATGCGAGCCGCCATTCCTTGGCGCTTAAACGTGGTGCTTTACGGTCTCCCAAACGTCGTGGTGGTAACAGAATAGGGTATTTGATATGGCATTTTACTACCGACGATAAGATGGCAATCCAACACATGCCAACGTCTGAGCAGGGTGAGCATGCCGACTTTGATGGCCCGGGAAACCGTTATTCGATTGGGATCGAAATGTGTGAGGAAAGGGGATCGAATCTGAGTGTTACCGTCGACAGAACCGCTAAGCTGGTTGCGATTTTAATGAAGAGGCATGGAATTTCCATCCATCGTGTGGTTCCACATTACCACTGGCCTCGCGCGGGTAAGAACCCAGAATATAAAAACTGTCCGCATTTTCTTTTGGATGATGGGAAGCCCGGAAGGAAATGGAATTCGTTCAAGCTGAAGGCAGATTATTACTACCGGCGACTCCAGTAGATGAATTGTGTAAACTAGGAATCGCTCTAAGCCTTCCAATGAGCGAGTTCTCCAAGTGAGTGAAATTTCGAGGATTGGCGTAAATTCTGCAATGCTGTTTTTGTTGCCGTTAATTGTGAGTGATAAAGTTCCGTAAGAACGGATATATTGTCGCCAGAGAATGTGAATTGTGACAAATTCATAACTAACGAAACTTTCGATCACATTGACTGCCCAGTGAAATGCCAAAGACTAAAAAATCCGATAATCCGAGAATTCTAATTGTAACCCCAGAAATTACCTATTTGCCCTCTGGAATGGGCAATATGGCGCAGCGCATGTCCGCAAAAGCTGGCGGACTGGCTGATGTTTCCGCTTCGTTGGTTTCAGCGTTGTTCAACCTTGGCGCGGATGTGCATGTCGCTATGCCGAACTATCGAAAGATGTTTCAAGGGGACGTATTTAATCTTCACGAGAAAGAGCTGAAGAAATATCATGAGGTCTTACCCGAAGCGCACATCCATTTAGCTGAGGATCGAATTTTTTATTATCGTGAAAGCGTCTATAGCAATCATTCGGAAGAGGCGATGCGTATCGCCATGGTGTTTCAGCGCGAGGTGATCAACAACATCGTGCCCAAGGCACGTCCTGATTTAATCCATTGTAATGACTGGATGACTGCTCTGATTCCTGGGATGGCTAAGCGTCGTGGCATCAAGAGTCTATTTACGGTTCATAATATCCACACCCGGCAAGTCAGCTTGGCGCAGGCGGAGGAGACAGGAATCGATACGGCTGAATTCTGGCAGAATCTCTATTACTCGGACAATCCGCATGATTACAACCACGCTCGTTCAAACGTGCCGGTCGATTTATTAACCTCAGGGATTTTCGCTTCGCATTTTATCAATACAGTAAGTCCAAGATTCCTCTGGGAAATTGCCGAAGGCTGGCACCCCATGGTTCCTTGGTCGGTTCGGCAAGAAATCCGTAACAAATACAACGCAGGTTGCGCAGCCGGAATTCTAAACGCGCCTGACGTTTCTTACAATCCGGTGACAGATTCTGCGTTAGTTCAGACCTTTTCGGTTGAAGATTTTGCCGAAGGTAAACGAGTAAACAAAGAGGCCTTTCAACGCGAGATGGGCCTTGAGGTAAATCCAGATGCGCCGCTTTTCTTTTGGCCTTCAAGATTAGACCCAGTTCAAAAGGGTCCCCAGCTTTTAACGGATATCCTTGTTCAAACAGTTTCAGATTATTGGGATAAAGGGCTGCAAGTCGCAGTTGTTGCCAACGGACCTCATGAGGTTTTCTTTAAAGACATCATTGAGAAATTCAAGTTGGAGGGACGTGTTTCGATTGTGAACTTCGACGAACGGCTTTCGCGATTGGGCTATGCTGG
>Ga0307935_1000108_pt1 | contig 38399 bp, 38 predicted proteins | sample OrgLakmetageno92_FD_201827 | JGI IMG/M metagenome (GOLD analysis project Ga0307935, IMG submission 201827) | Saline water microbial communities from Organic Lake, Antarctica - #92 | ecosystem: Environmental > Aquatic > Non-marine Saline and Alkaline > Saline | place: Antarctica: Organic Lake...
CGGTTCCATCGGACTCAACATGAGCTTCTGATTTTCTTTAGATTTTAAACATCCAAGCCAGATAAGGAAACTTATCTGGCTTTTTCGTGGAGATTTTTTTTCACCGCCAAAAGCTAGAAGATTCTCCATCTTGGTGGCTGCCGAGGGCTACCATGAATGACCCCCATCTAAGCTTTTTTCGCGTGCTTCGTGTATTTCGTGGTTGATGAAGACTGAACCACGAAAGGCACTAAATACACTAAAGTAAGATCGCAATTTTCTAAAAATTGCGAAGCATCTCCAGCGCCTCTATGAGTTTTTTATGGCCTTGGATTTTGTGAGTCGGGGTAAGCGGGAGCCGTCTAGGAGGATGGGGGAGCCGTTGCGGTGGAGGATGAAGCGCTGGGCGGAGATTTCTGTTTCGGGTCAGGTGTCTCATTTCAACATTTTGAATGATCCAGAGCGCGGGAAGACCTTTTACGGGTATTTCGAATCCCGTCCAAGGCGCGCGGGTTTCCACCTGCAGCATCTCCTCTTTCAATCGCGATCTATCCCGGCAGCGGTCGAACCGTTCGCGAACTCTGCGAGGATAAGCTGGACGAGCTCGAAATTACTTCCGATGAGCTCAAAGACGCACTCGACCCTTCAACGATGGCAGGCGATTGATAAGAAAGATTGTCGATTTAGTTGGGAGCATGTAGGAAACACTCGCCAATGAAATATCCGACACGATTTCAGCAAAAGACTCTCTGGAGCGCCGTAACGGGTCTAGCCATGCTAACCCTAGGCTCCTTGCTCGTGGGCCTTGTCTGGCTAATTGGTCAAATCTTCGGGTTTCTTCAGCCAGTCCTGGTTCCACTCATTGTCGCAGGCATCATCGCTTACTTGCTCGATCCTCTCGTCCGGCTGCTTGAAAAACGTAGCCTGAGCCGGCTCTGGGCCGTTATTTCAGTCTTCTTAGCCACCTTGGTCACCATTACGTTACTGGTAGCTGCGGTTCTTCCCGCCATCCAAGGTGGTAAAGAGTTTGTCCGTAACATCATATCCAAACCACCCGCTACCGAGAACGTCGACAACGCAGAAGCGCCAGCGCAGGCAGAACTCGAAGCAAATGATTCAATCACGGAGGAAATCACAGCGCCAGCGACCAACCTAACCCCCGCCCTCGCGAACTCGCTCCGCAGCCTTAGAGAGAACAACCCAGACACGCCCATCGGCTGGATGCTTACAGAAACGGATGAAAATGGTGATACCATACCGATCGGGCAAACCGCAGAGCCAACCGACCCCGAATCGCTCGACTTCTTCTGGCGCACACGTGGAGGTAAAATGCTTTTCAAATACAAGGATGAGCTTTTGGAAATGGGATCGCGTTGGCTTTCGGTCGGTTCCTCGAAAATCTTCGGATTTCTCGGCCTGTTTCTTGGTATGATTATGGTGCCAGTCTACCTCTTTTTCTTCCTCAAGGATTCGGTTTCCATACGCGAGCACTGGCACGAGTACGTTCCATTACGAGCCTCCCGATTCAAAACCGAATTGGTATCCACTCTCCAAGAGATCAATGGCTATTTGATCTCATTCTTCCGCGGCCAAGTCTTAGTAGGTATGATTGACGGCCTACTGGTCGGTATCGCCCTGTTTTTTTTCGATCTCCCATATGCGCTGCTTATTGGTGTGTTCATGGCAATCCTCGGCATCATTCCCTACATCGGAAATATCCTCTGCTTGATTCCCGCCTGCTTCATCGCCTATTTGCACGCTCAAACCGGACAAGTTCCTTTCGACCTCGCTCCGTGGCCTTATGTCGGATTTGTGGTACTCATCTTCGCCGGCGTCCAGCAGATCAACTCCCTCGTCACCGCACCAAAGATCGTCGGAGATTCAGTCGGCCTGCACCCGCTCACCGTGATCTTCTCCATGTTGTTCTGGTCACTAATTCTCGGTGGCTTCGTTGGCGCTCTCCTCGCGGTCCCTCTCACAGCCGCAATCAAAGTTATATTCCGTAGATATTTCTGGGAAAAGACCCTGCGAGAGGCTCATTCGAGCTGAGACGACAAATAATTCCCAAAACCACTTCAGAAAGCTGGAAATTTAGATTTTGGGGAAAGACAAGCGCCCCTTCAAATGCTAAAGAATAGTTAATGTCCGAAGAAAAAGACAAAGAACCTTCAAAAGAAGAGGCTGCGATCAACCACGCCTACGCAAAAACGCGTAAGAGTCTGATCGCCCGCTTGGACAACTGGGAGGATCAACGGACTTGGGACGAGTTTTACCAAACTTATTGGCGCCTCATCTATTCTGTCGCGATCAAGGCCGGCTTACGCCCGGAAGAGGCTTTCGATTGCGTCCAGGAAACCATCCTTTCCATTGCCAAGCAGAGTAAGAAAAAGCTCTATGATCCCGAGCAAGGATCGTTCAAGACTTGGCTGATGAACATGACCCGCTGGCGCATCAACGATCAGTTCCGTAAGCGTAAAAAAGACACCGCCATGGCCAGCAGCGGATGGGATGATGAGCGCAAAACTGCGGTAATCGACCGGATCGAAGACCCCAAGGGAGAAGTGCTGGAGCGCCTCTGGGACGTGGAATGGAAGAAAGGCATCGCAGATGCCGCCCTTGCCCGTGTGAAGGGCCAAGTCTCACCAAAGCAATATCAGATTTTTGACTACTACGTGATTCGTGAGTGGGATGCTACCAAAGTTCAGGACAAGCTGAACGTCAGCATGGCACAAGTTTATCTGGCCAAGCACCGTGTGGGTGCTGTCCTCAAGAAAGAACTGGCGAAACTAGAAGACGAAGTGGAATAGACCATGGCCACCCGACTCCGTAGCTTCCCCACCATTCCCGATCACGATATCCTTCGGAAAATCGGCGGCGGTGCATACGGCGAAGTCTGGATGGGACGCGGTGTAACCGGAGCACTCCGTGCGGTAAAAGTCGTCTGGCGCGAGGATTTCGACGACGAGAGAACCTTTGAGCGTGAGTTCGAAGGCATCCTCAAGTTTGAGCCGATTTCCCGCGATCACCCTGGTCTAGTAAACATTCTCCACGTCGGCCGCAGCCCCGATAGCACCTCGTTCTATTACTACGTGATGGAGCTCGGAGATGATGTTCAGAACGGGCAGGACATAAATCCAATCGAATATGAAGCACGCACCTTACGCGCTGAGGGGAAAGCTGGCGTGCGCCTCGAGACCGGTGACTGTATCGATGTCGGCCTAAACCTAGCAGAGGCACTCAACCACCTCCATAATATCGATCTAGCGCATCGTGACGTAAAACCTTCAAACGTGATTTTCGTCAATGGCAAAGCCAAGCTGGCAGACATCGGGCTTGTCGCTGCGCACGGTCAACGAACCTTTGTCGGCACGGAGGGATTTGTGCCACCCGAAGGCCCCGGCTCTCCGCAGGCCGATATTTATTCACTTGGCAAAGTGCTCTACGAAATCGCGACCGGGAAAGACCGTTTGGATTTCCCCGAGCTTCCCGACGATCTTCCAACAGGTCTTGAGAGAAAGCGCTGGTTGGAGCTCAATAAAATTATTTGTGATGTTTGTGAGCCAAGGATCAGTAAGCGCAAGATATCCACAGCTGGTGATCTTGCCTTCGCATTGGGTAACCTCCAACGCGGCAAGCGCCGGCGTAGTCGCGGATTATCCATCTGGGCAACAACTCTAATCCTTGTTAGCTTTGCCGGTTGGACTACATCGATGGCATTGAAGGATCAAGAATGGCTACCTTGGAGTCAACCAAACCAAACGCAGCCATCCATTGCAGACGGCATGATACGAGTCGTCACCACCCCGGAAGGTGCCGAGGTCTTTACAGAAGATGGTGATTTGGTCGGGATTACTCCTACTTCCACTGGCACGTTGAGCGCTCCAGTCGGCTCACAAGTCAGCTACGTCATTCGTAAAAAAGGCTACCGACCATTGGCCGTCTCTGCGACTGTATCTGAAGAGGCGACGCGTGAGCCGATGCTTATTTTCGGTGAACTATTGAACTTTTCACCTCCTGTCGTTGGAGAGAAATGGAAGGATCATCTTAACGTCACTTACCTGCCACTGGACGATAAACACATCAGCTCACGTTATGTTTCAAAAGAAATATGGCAGGATTTCTTGAGTTTTTCTAAACGCCCGAAAAATACAGCTCAGTTCATCTCGGTATCTGAAAACGGGAAGAAATCGGAGGTCGTCTTAGCAAAACAACCCGACATCATCGCCTTTCTTGACTGGGTGAGTGTCAACGGGACTCGTCAGGGATTTTTGACCCAAGACAATGAGGTCACCGCAAACATTGACCGGTCCTTCACTCATCCCAAGCTAAGCGAGCGCGCCAAGCGGGAGGGGCTTAAACCCTTCCGTATCGTCATCGGAGAATATTCCTATGCATCCGTTCAGCTCACAACCAACCCACCGAATGCCGAGGTTTATATGAATGGTTTAGGGGTTGGCTCAACAGAACACACTCTCCTCATTCCAAAAGTTAAGCCCGGTCCTATCGAACTCCTCATCATCCTCGAAGGCTATAAACCGAAAACCTTAAATACTGAGATTAAATCAGGGGAATCCATTTCACTGACCGCAAAACTCTCAAAAAATCAGGGAGTGATTTTTGGCAGGTCTTGGAGAAACAGCCTCAAGATGCCGTTTGAACCTCTGGGCAAAAACCTAATGGTAGCGGCATATGAAACGCGAATCGAAGACTACGAGGCCTTCGTTCAGCAGACGCGCCGAGAGCACCCACCACAACCAGATTTCGAGCAAGGACGCGACCATCCCATCGTGAACGTTTCACGAGAGGATGCGATCGCTTTTTGTGAGTGGTTAACCAAAAAAGAGCGCGAACAGCAGCGTATCGCGCAGTCTCATCGCTACCGCCTTCCGACGGATATTGAATGGAGCCGCATGGCCAACCTCGAATCTGAGATCGGTGATGGGCCGGGGCAACGCGATGCGAACAAGCCCGAAATTTATCCATGGGGCACATCTTGGCCGCCTGATGATTCATTCGCGAACTACGCGGATAACTCAGCGTCAGAACTACCTGGCGTAACTCCAGAGCAAACGATCCTCGACTATGATGACACATTTCCAAGGACCTCACCCGCTGGCGCTTTTGAGCCAAATTCGAACGGTTTTTACGATCTCAGTGGAAATGTTCACGAATGGGTGCAAGACGATATTTCGAGCACCTTCGCAGGCTCTTTGGGAGTTCTCAGGGGTGGTGGTTGGAATACTCACATAGAAGAAAACCTATACCTTGGCTGGCGCAATCCTGTGCCCTCCACATTCGCAAGCCCTTACTACGGCTTCCGCGTTGTCCTTTCCAAAGTCGAGATTCCCGAAAAACCTGAAGGCGAATTTTAGGCGGGATTAAAATTTCAAACTCATATGGTCACCATTAATTTATCTTACCAAGGCGGGCTCCGCTGTTCCGCCCAACACGTTCCTTCTGGGAACACTCTCACCACAGATGCACCCGTGGATAATAACGGTAAGGGCGAAGCCTTTTCTCCTACCGACTTGGTTGCAACCGCGCTCGGAGCTTGTATGGGGACCGTGATGGGAATCATTGCGGAGCGGAAAAGTATTTCACTGGAGGGAATGGATGTCCAAGTTCGCAAACACATGTCAACGGACACTCCACGGCGAATTTCAAAATTGGAAGTCGACCTCAAGATGCCGCTCCCAGAAGAGCATCCGGAACGAAAACTTTTTGAAAGCGCCGCTCTTGGCTGCCCAGTTCATCACTCCCTGCATCCTGATATTGAGGTTGTTCTCAATTGGTCATGGGGAAACTAGGGGCAATGCCACTCCCACAGACAAAGCTCACAACCACACAGCACTTTCTCAGAGCACTTTTTTAGCCATGCGCCTCATCGTTCTTTTAATCACTGGAGTCCTGATCACACAGATCGCGGCATCTCCAGAGCAAGCAAAGCGTATCAAACGTAGTTACGAGCTTTCATCCGAAGCTTGGGAACTTAAGTTCAAACTGTCGAAAACGGCTACCGAGAAGCAGGTTTTGTGGGAAAACCGTCCAAACCCGGTTTCCACAGCACAGAAGCTCTGGCCTGAAATCGCTCCTTTCTTAAAGCGCGACTGGACGATGCCCTATGCCGCCTTCTACCTTAAGCTAACGAGCCAAGCCACCGACCCAGATCTTGTGAAAAAGCAAAGCTCTGTGATCAAAATCTTCGCAGAAAACCATTTAACTAAACCCGGTATCGCAACCTTCTGCGCAAGCCTGATTGAAAGTGGTTCCCCAAAAGGTATTCCTGTTTTCGAAAAAGTCATTCAGACCAACTCTGATGAGACTGCGAAGGGCGTCGCCTCTCTGGGCTTGGCACTCTCTTTAAAGAACCTCGGAGACACACCGGAAATCATAAAAAAACGTATTGGTTACCTCAGAGACGCTATCATCCATGCTGCGGACCAAGAGATTGGCAACACCACCATCGCCGATATCACCGCAGACGAATTATACATCATTCAGTATCTTTCCAGAGGAAGAGTCGCTCCCAATTTTTCCGGCAAGGATGTCGCAGGAAAAACCGTCAGTTTTAACGATTTCAGAGGTAAAATTACCATTATCCTCTTTTGGGATGCCAAGAGCGCAGGAACCGATCGGATGATCGAGATCACCAACCGCATGACTGATAAGCACCGCGATCAGCCTGTCGCGATCATCGGTATCACTCCCGAGCCATTCGAGCGTATCCGTGAACTCCAAGGCAGCGATGAGATACGCTGGAATAACATTATCGATCCTAAAGAATTAATTTCCCAAGCTTACCGAATCGAACAACGCCCTACCGCCTTTGTTCTCAATCGCAAAGGTGAGATTCATTATAACGGTACTCCGGGCTCGTTTGTCGACTTAACGGTTGCCGCCTTACTCTCAGAAAAAGATTGATACACCATAGTTCAAAACAAAAAAGAAGGACGGTCACTTGGACCGTCCTTCTAAAAACCTAAGAACTATGAAAACTAAGGCAGGAAATTATTTAACACCCTTCTTCGAAAGACGGGTTCCTTTAGTAGCACCTTGACGGGCCTTGAATTTAGGATTGGTCTTGCAGATTACGTAGTTGGTGCCCTTGCGATTGACAACTTGGCAATCAGCATGGCGACGTTTGGCGGAGGCAAGGGAAGAAAGTACTCTCATAACAGAAATCGTTTGTTTTGATCCGTCTCCAGCTAGGTGACGGGGCGCGGAATTTAGGCAACGAGCTAGGTTTGTAAAGACACTTTTTGTTTTGCGCCCGATTTTTCATCTAAAATCCTATAAATCCTGAGATTTTCCCGTTCTGGCGCGTGCATTCGCACTTTGCTCCCTCACCAGCGGATTACGATTCCCGGAGTGCGGTCGCTGCAATATCCTTGGGATCTTCCCAAATAACCGCCATGCGAGGGTTGGTGATAGGGGGAGTAACCGGAGTAAGGAGAATAACCGGAATGATAGTAACTTGGGTATCTATAAGAATAGCGGTGGGTTTTGCGGCTCCTATCGGAAATTCGATTATCACTGATCGTTTTGATCTCTGGAAAAGATGGGACGCTCCATGAAAGCAGCTTTTTCTCCTTTTCAGCAAACTCCTCCGCCGTCTTCTCAGCCGCTTTTTCAGCTGCAAGACGCCATGCTTCAGCCTGTTTTTTGGCAGCAAGCTTTCTCTCTGCTTCACGCTCCTCAACCTTCTTTTCGTAAGCTGACTTTGCTTCACGCTCATTTCGGTAGATTTCTGAGGCTACCGTTTCAGAGATGCCAAAGTATTTTTTTTGATCTGGACTCAGATCATTGAAACGCAGCCGGGCCGCACCACTCGCATGGGTAAATGAAATCCCTGCGTCATTAATCTCCGTGATTTGCACAGTCTCATAAACTCGCCCTTTCATGGTCTCAAAACGTTCCATCTTTGTGCCCATCGCCTCCGCACGGCGCTCCGCGACAGTTGTTGCAGTATTCCCACTTGCGGAAACGAGTGGGCTCTCGTCACTGGCAGCGAAAGCTAGTCCTAAGCCCAAGAAAATATAAACGAGTGAGATTTTCATGCGTTTTCAGTATAACCGCTAAATTCGATCTTCACCAATGTTTTCTGATCCCAGATTAGTTGATCGCTCCACCTTCCCACAGCCATTCGAGACTGTAGGGCGAGTTTCCTTTGGCCCATATTTCCCCATCATTGTATCGGAAATCACGATTCAAGGCATCGATCTCCGCAACCTCATCGGCACTCAGTCGAATTTCAGCAGCCGCAAGATTTTCCCTCTGGCGACCTTCATTGGTCGATTTCGGAATCGGCTGGGTTCCTCGACAAATAGCCCAAGCCAAGGCGATCTGAGCTGGTGTCGCCGAATACTTCTCTGCGATCTTTGCAATCGTTTCATTCTCGAAAAGATTCGGAACACCTTCCTCATCTCCTTTTCCAGAAATCAAAGGGCAGTATCCGGTCAAGATCACGCCAAGGCGATTGCAAACCGAAAGTAGCTCTTCTTGAATTAGAAACGGATGACATTCCACCTGATTGACCTCAGGAGGGTGTTTAGCTGCTGTAACCAGAGCATCGAGCCTTGCGGGGCTGAAGTTTGAGACTCCGATGTGCCTCGTTAGACCTTCGCCCTGACAGGCCTCCATACCTGCCCAAGTCTCGGTCAAGGGAGCTTCGGAGGAACTAAGGAATTCATTACCAGTCTCAGGGAAAATTTCACCATGCTTGAGGGCAATTGGCCAATGGACCAGATAAAGATCCAAATAATCGAGCTGCAAATCTGCCAATGTTTGCTTCAGCGCTGGGAGCACGTGTGCCTCGAGATGTTTGTCACACCATAGCTTTGAGGTAATCCACAGCTCCTCACGTTTCACCAGACCCTCCGCGAAGGCCTCGGCAAATGCTTCACCAATTTCTTTTTCGTTTTTGTAAATAGGTGCGCAATCGAAATGACGGTAGCCCATCTTGATCGCACTGATCACTGCACGCCCGACTTCACCGGGTTCGCATTTCCATGTTCCAAGGCCCAAGACAGGCATATATCCGCCGGTTTTTAGCCGTAGTGTTGGTATATTCATATGAAAGACGATGACCTGAATCGCGCATCACGCAAACTTCTCTTTGTGTCGTCCGAATATGAAAGCTGCATTTTTCCTCACAAGAGGAGATGAAGCGGGTTGCAAACGCTTCTGACTTACTCAATCATCCCCATCCGATGAATGACCAAGAACGTCCGTTTTCCAGTTTGATGCTTGATGGCCCTGATCGCGCGCCCAGCCGTGCGATGCTCTATGCGGTTGGATTTAAAAAAGAAGATTTCGCCAAGCCGCAGATCGGCATCGCCTCCACATGGAGCGAGGTGACACCTTGCAACATTCACATCGATAAGCTCGCAATCGAATCAAAAAAGGGCGTGGATGCCGCTGGCGGCAAGAGCCTGATTTTTAATACCATCACCATTTCCGATGGCATTTCCATGGGGACTGAGGGCATGAAATACTCACTCGTCTCCCGCGAAGTCATCGCCGATTCAATCGAAACGGTTGTGGGCTGCGAAGGCATGGACGGCTTCGTCGCGATCGGCGGCTGTGACAAAAATATGCCTGCCTGCGTGATGACCATGGGCCGCATGAATCGCCCCTCCGTTTTCGTTTACGGCGGAACCATTCTTCCTGGCTGCGGTAAAATTAAGGGCGAGGAAAAGGATCTCGATATCGTTTCCGTCTTCGAAGCTGTCGGCAAACACGCTAACGGCGATTTCACCGATGAAGAACTCGAACACGTGGAGTCCTGCGCCATTCCAGGCCCTGGTTCCTGCGGCGGTATGTACACTGCTAACACCATGGCCAGTGCGATCGAAGCACTCGGCATGTCCCTCCCCAATAGCTCCGCGCAGGCTGCAATTTCCGATGACAAAATGCGTGATTGTTTCGATGCGGGCGCGGCGGTCCTCAACCTCATCAAGCTCGGCATCAAGCCGCGCGATATCATGACGAAAAAGGCGTTCGAAAATGCCATCACCGTGCTCATCGCGCTCGGCGGCTCCACCAATGCCTGCCTTCACATCCCCGCAATGGCGCACTCCGCCGGAGTCGATATCACGCTCGACGATTTCGAGCGCATCGGCAAAAAGACACCCGTTCTTGCCGATCTCAAACCATCTGGAAAATACGCCATGGCGGATCTGGTCCGCATCGGCGGCACGGTCCCACTTATGAGAATGCTTCTCGAAGCAGGCCTTCTACACGGCGATTGCATGACAGTCACCGGCCGCACCATGGCTGAGAACCTCGCGAAATCCCCCATCAAATATCCGGACGATCAGGAGATCATCCGCCCGGTCAACAACCCGCTCAAAAAAGACAGCCACCTTCGCATCCTCTACGGAAACCTCGCGGAAGGCGGATCAGTCGCGAAAATCTCCGGTAAAGAAGGCGAAGTTTTTAAAGGTAAAGCCCGTGTCTTCAACTCCGAACCAGAAGCCATGACCGCCATCCTCGACAAGAAAATCGAGAAAGGAAACGTCATCGTCATCCGCTACGAAGGCCCGAAAGGCGGCCCAGGCATGCGCGAAATGCTCGGGCCAACGTCCGCCGTCATGGGCATGGGACTCGGTAAAGACGTTGCACTCATCACCGATGGGCGCTTCTCCGGCGGCAGCCACGGCTTCGTCGTCGGCCACATCACTCCGGAAGCATTTGAAGGCGGCACCATCGGCATCCTCGAAGAAGGTGATGAGATCGAAATCAACGCCGTCGAAAACCGCATTTCCGTGAACCTTTCCGACGCGGAAATCGCCGCACGTAAAGCCAATTGGAAACAGCCAGAGCCACGCTACAAATACGGCGTCCTCGCGAAGTATGCCAAGCTCGTCACCTCCGCCAGCGAGGGCGCGGTGACGGACAAAAATCTCTAAATCATGGTTAAAACCGCCATCCAACTTTTTGGAGTCGTCCTCGCAGGCGCGCTGATTTCCGCGATCCTTGGAGGATTGTTCGCGATGATCGTCGCGCTAATTTCCCCTGACTTCGTTTCCGGGCTTTTCAGCCTGAAAGAAAATGTAAGCGCGGCGCGCTACGCATTCTCTGTCGGGATGATTTGGGGGCTCTTCATCGGTGCTGCCGTAAGCGGATTTGCCTGTGGTCTTTCGGTGCTGCTCGGGCTACTCAAGCTGCGCATCAACATCGGCAACAAAGATCAGTAACCGGGTAATTGGGAAAAGGTCTCTCCATAGACTGGCACGCATCTAGCTACTCGTCTCAGGAGAAGCCAGAACAACACCCGCAGCGGCTTTTATCCCCTTGAAATGCCTGAAACACCTACAAAGCTAATCGTTTTCACCGATCTCGACGGCACTTTGTTAGATCATCACACCTACAGCTATGCGGCGGCAAAGCCGCTTTTGGGAAAACTCCGCGGCTTAGGTGTCCCCGTCATCGCAAACACCAGCAAGACACGCGCGGAGTGGCAGGATCTCGCGGCCGAACTCGACAATGGCGACGCCTTTGTCGTCGAAAATGGTTCCGCGATTTATCTTCCTGATGAATGCGTCGTCTTCGGAGAAAGACGTGAGCGCATTCTCGAAATTCTCAGCGAGCTGCGCCCCGAATTTCAGTTCGAGGGCTACGCCGACTGGGATATCGATGGCATTATGCAGCGCACCGGCCTCGACCGAGAATCCGCCACACGCTCTGCTGACCGAGAATTTTCCGAACCACTCATCTGGATGGATGATGAAGAAAAGAAAGCTGCCTTCTGCGCCCACCTCAAGGACAAGGGCCTCAATACACTGCAAGGTGGTAGATTTCTCCACGTGCTCGGCCAGACAGACAAGGGCAAAGCAGTCGAATTCCTACGCGACCGCCTTCCTGCAGGTGCGGCCATCATAGCCCTCGGAGACGGACCAAATGACATCGCGATGTTACAGGCGGCAGATATCGGAATTGTCATCAAAACACCGACAGGCCGGAAACTCGATTTCAACTCAGATCACCAAGTCATTCACTCCACCTTAGAAGGCCCGGAAGGATGGGTCGAAACTCTATCACCGCTCGTCGAAAAAACTTTAAACTAACCTCACACATCAGCCTTTAACCAACTTTACTCATGGGAGATTTTCACCAAAACAGCAGCGTCGCCACCCTTCACAACCTCGGAAACCGAAAACTCGAGGACATTGAGAGCGAGTTGCTCGAATTTTCAAAAACGCGCCTGATGGGACTGGTTCTACCATCCCTGTATTCCGAGCTTCAGACCAAAGCCCTGCCGCAGATCATCGACGAACTCAAGGGCGTCAAATATATCGAGGATATTGTCATTGGCCTAGATCGCGCGACAGAAGATGAATACCGCCACGCCTTGAAATTCTTTTCCCAGCTCCCACAAGATCACAGGGTCCTATGGAACGATGGACCGCGCTTGCGAGCGCTGGACGCCAAGCTGAAAGAAAAAAATCTTGCTCCCCAACAGGAAGGCAAGGGCCGGAACGTCTGGTATTGCTTGGGATACACCCTCGCAAAGAATAAGGTTCAAGCCATCGCTCTCCATGATTGCGACATTCTCACCTACGATCGTAGCCTTCTCGCGCGCCTGATTTATCCTGTGGCCAGCCCCAGTTTCAGCTATCAATTCGCGAAGGGATATTATTCTCGGGTCGCAGACGGAAAACTCAACGGCCGCGTCACTCGCCTTCTGATCACTCCGCTGATTCGCTCACTTGAGCAGGTTATCGGGCCGATGGATTACCTCAGTTACCTTGATGGTTTCCGCTACCCACTCGCTGGGGAATTTTCTTTCCGTCGTGAAGTCATACCCGACATCAGGCTTTCCAGTGACTGGGGCCTTGAAATTGGTGTCCTCTCGGAAATGCATCGCAACTACGCTTCCAACAAAATCTGCCAAGTCGATATCGCTGATATCTACGACCACAAGCACCAGGACGTCTCACATGACGACGCCAATGCGGGTCTGTCAAAAATGTCGATCGACATCTCCAAGTTGTTGTTCCGCAAATTGGCCACCATGGGAGTTGTCTTTGGCCCTCATGTCTTCCGCTCACTCAAGGCTGCCTATTTCAGAAACGCCCTCGATTTTGTCGAACGTTACAAGAACGACGCTTTGATCAACGGCCTGAAAATCGATGTCCACGCAGAAGAAATGGCGGTCGAGCTATTCGCGGAAAATATCATCCACGCCGGTGACCGTTTCATGCAGGCCCCGATGGAAATGCCGTTCATCCATTCGTGGAGTCGCGTAGTTGCAGCTTTCCCAGATATCTATTCCGAGCTGATCGAAGCTGTTGATGCTGATAATAAGGAATTCTTAGATTAAGCTTTGCGGACAATGAATATGCCAAGTCCCATGCAAGCACTCCTCGAGCGTATCGAGGTGCACCTGAAGTCCATTTATGGAGATGGGGAATACGAAGAGCTGATCCAACGCTTGGTCTCAGCAATGCGTATCAATGAGCATTTTTATCAGCCAACGCCCTACACCAGTCACTGGAACGAAAATGACATTGCACTCATCACCTACGGCAACAGTCTAATTTCAGAGGGCTCCCACCCGCTGCATGTGCTGACAAAATTCGTCGATCAGCACCTGTCGGAAACCATATCGATGGTGCATATTCTTCCGTTTTTCCCATGGACTTCGGACGATGGTTTTGCGGTCTCTGATTATGACAAGGTCCAGCCCGAGTTGGGCGACTGGAAAGACATCGAAGACCTCGCAAGCCGCTACCGCGTCATGTCCGACCTAGTGGTGAATCATTGCTCCTCATCGCACAAATGGTTCGAACAATATCAGCGCGGCGAAAAACCGGGCGCGGATTACTTCGTTGAAGCCAGCCCAGCAGACGATCTCTCACAAGTCACTAGACCGCGCGTAACTCCACTACTTAGGCCCACAGACACACCCGATGGCATCAAGCATATCTGGTGCACCTTCGGCCACGATCAGGTCGACCTAAATTTCCAAAGCACCGACCTATTGATGGAAATGGTGAAAATCATTCGCCGCCAACTTGACCACGGCATTTCCGTCTTCCGCCTGGATGCCGTGGCATTTCTCTGGAAGGAAATCGGCACCAACTGCATCAACCTTCCCCAGACGCACGAAATTATTCGTCTTTTCAGAACACTGATCGAACACGTCAAACCAAACGCTGTCATCATCACCGAGACAAATATCCCGAATCAAGAGAACCTCTCCTACTTCGGGAACATGAACGAAGCGCACTGCATCTACAATTTCTCACTTCCGCCGCTGTTGCTTCACGCGATGAATACGGGAAGCAGCCGCTACCTCAAAAGCTGGTTGATGGGAATGCCCGCCGCTCAACCTGGGACCGCTTATTTCAACTTCATCGCCTCGCATGACGGCATCGGCCTCAGGCCGGCAGAAGGATTGCTAGACGATGCTGAAATCGCCTCGTTGGTGGAAACCATGAAAAGCTTCGGCGGCCGAGTTTCAGCTCGATCACTGCCAGATGGCACCAGCAAGCCCTACGAAATCAATATATCCCTTTTCGATGCAATGCAGGGCACATCAGAAGGCCCGGATGAATTTGGAGAGGAACGGTTCGTCGCCGCTCACGCGATTCTACTCTCCCTTGAGGGAATTCCGGCGTTCTATATTCATAGTTTATTGGGAACCAGAAACGATAAAGCGAAAGCAGATGCAAGCGGTATAAACCGTCACCTCAATCGCCATCAATGGAATCTAGATGAACTCGAAGATCTCCTATCCGATCCTTCCTGCGCTCACGCCAAAGTTCTAGAGCGGTTAAAATATCTGATCAGCTTACGAAAGGATCAACCTGCGTTCCACCCGAACGCGACGCAATTCACCCTCCATCTTGGCGATACCTTGTTCGCCTTCTGGCGCCAATCCATGGACCGGAAACAAAACATCTTTTGCATCCACAACATCAGCAACGAACCTCAAGAAATACCCCTGAGTAACATTAACCTTGTAGCCACCGAAGAATGGATCGACCTGATCTCAGGCGAAGATCTCGACAAGCAAACAAGCACGCTCAGCTTACAGCCTTACCAATGCGTCTGGTTGGCCAACAAGCGGAAGTATCTCCCTTACTAAATATGGAGAAGGGGTTTCCCAACCCCTTTTATCACGCGAAGTCTCCTCTACCGATCTTCTGCTAGGGGTTAGGAAACACCCTTCTCCATAGCAGCCATCGCGAAATCTATTTCCTCTAGCGTGATGCAGAGCGGCGGCATCAATACCACAGTATCAAGAATGTTGCGCGTGATTAGTCCGTGTTTCCGCGCAGCGATGATAGCCTTCTCGCCAAGCCCGGCTTGGAGCTCAATTCCTGCGACGAGTCCACATTGCCGAATTTCCTTCACAGAGCTATTCTGAGCGAACGTGGCGAGTGACTCTCGAAAATGTTCAATCTTAGCGGGAAGACCCTCGAGAACCCTGTCATCTTTAAAAATCTTTAACGAGGCGAGTGCCGCTGCGCAGCCGATCGGATTAGCCGTGTAACTATGCCCATAGTAGAATGCGTTCTCCGCGCCCCCGAGAAACGCGGAATAGACCTCGTTTGTTGTCAAAGTCGCAGCCAGTGGAATCGTACCTCCAGTGATACCTTTCGCCAGGCAAAGGAAATCCGGAATCACATCTTCCTGCTGGCAGGCGAACATACTCCCAGTCCTACCGAAACCGGTCATCACCTCATCGAGAATCAGGTGGACTCCATGCTTTTCCGTCCAAGCGCGCAAATCCTTCAGCATGCCTTTCGGCCATGGTCGCATTTCGTTCACCCCTTGTATCAGAGGTTCAATGATTACCGCTGTCAGCTCCGTTGGATCGACAGTTTCCAACTCGCTCAGACTCGCGATGAATTGTGTATCAAACCCAAGCGACTCGAAGCGTGAAAAAAAGCGATTCACTCCGCCAAGAGACGCAGCGCCTAAGGTATCACCATGGTATGCGTTAGCGAAGGCGACGAACTTTCTCCGCTGCTCCTGCCCGGTCTGCATCCGCGCTTGAATGGACATTTTCAGTGCTGCTTCGACGGCCGTCGAGCCGTTGTCAGAGAAAAACACGCGTTCCAGCGTTTTATCGGGAAAGAACGAGCTCAGCTTGTCCGCCAACTCCGACGCCAGTGAATGCCCCAGTCCCAAATAAGAACAGTGGTCGAGCTGACGAGCTTGGGACGCGATAGCCTCCACAATTTCAGGACGACAATGGCCGTGAATGTTCGTCCAGATCGAGGAGTTACCATCGAGGTATTTGTTGCCGTTTGAATCCCACAGCCAAACGCCCTCAGCACGTTCTATCATCAATGGCTCGTGCTCCGGAGCGCACCATGCCCCTTGCGGAGTAAATGGATGCCAGCAATGGGCCTTGTCTGCTGAGATCGGATCTGTCACGCCACCCTTCTAACCACGAATGAGCACGAATGAACGCGAATTTTTCAAGAAGGCTGACAAATCAACTTACGCTAGAAGGTCGTCGATCACCTTGGCTTTTTTGACTCCGGTCAATTTTTGATTGAGTCCTTGGAATGGGTAGGAGAGACGATTTGCGTCGAAGCCGAACAGCTGGAGCATGGTGGCATGGAGATCACGAACGTGCACTGGATCCTTGGCAACATGGTAACCCATTTCATCGGTTTCGCCATAAGAGAAGCCCGGCTTCACGCCGCCGCCGGCCATCCAGATGGTGAAGGCATTCGGGTTATGGTCTCGGCCGACAAAGGCGTTTCCACTACCCCCACCGCGATTCTCCTGCATGGGAGTGCGGCCGAATTCACCGCCCCAGACGACGAGCGTATCGTCTAGCATACCGCGCTGTTCCAAGTCGGTCAAAAGCGCTGCAATTGGCTTATCGATATTTTCACACTTACTCTTAAAGCCTCCATTGATCGCTTCGCTCTGACTCGCGCCATGCGAGTCCCAGCCCCAATCATAGAGCTGAATGAAGCGGACTCCGTCCTCCGCGAGGCGACGGGCCAGCAAGCAGTTGTTTGCGAAAGAATCTTTTCCGGGATCGGTGCCATACATTTCGTGAATGTGTGCCGGCTCGTCATCAATCGTCATCGTTTCAGGAACTGATGTCTGCATACGAAATGCCATTTCGTATTGGGCGATGCGTGTCACCGTCTCAGGATCGCCGATCTCATGAAAAGTCGTTTCGTTCAGGTCTTTGAGGGAATCGAGAGCCTTCCTACGGATGCTTTGGGACACGCCAGCCGGGTTCGCCGCATTCAGAACCGGGTCACCACTCGATCGGCACTGCACTCCTTGGTAAACCGATGGCAGGTATCCGCTACCCCAGAGTGATGAGCCAACGCGCGGGACGCGTCCGCCGGAAATCAGCACCATAAACCCGGGAAGATTCTGGTTCTCCGTTCCGAGCCCCCATGTCACCCAAGAGCCCATGGATGGATGCCCAAGATTCGCATTCCCTGTCTGAACCAAAAGCTGGGCTGGGCCGTGGTTGAACTGTTCGGTCTGCATGGTCTTCACCATGCAGAGCTTGTCGGCGTGCTTGGCGAGCTCAGGTAAACGGTCGGACATCCACATCCCGGAACTACCGTGTTGGGAAAATTCAAACTGAGGTCCGAGCATTTTCGGAACGCCTTGGATAAAGGCGAAGCGTTGACCTTCGAGATATTCCTTCGGACAATCCTTACCGTCGTATTTCTTAAGAACCGGCTTGTAATCGAAAAGCTCCAACTGGCTAGGCGCACCAACCATGTGGAGATAAATGACACGCTTGGCTTTCGGCGCGAACGAAGGAGGTTTCGGGCTAAGTGGCGCGGATGGATCGTGATCGATCTGCAAAGGGCCGGCGGCATTCGCCAATCCCTGTGATGCCAGCCACATTCCTCCGAGACCGGTTGTGCAATCACGCAGAAACTCGCGACGTGTCGCGTGTTGGAGTTTCTCAACTTGAAGTTTTTGAAAAAGGTTCATGGTGTCGTTTGTGATTTAGCGATTCGTTGCTTCATCTAGGTTCAAAATTACTGAACCAACAATCGCGAGAGCAGCGCCCTCTGGTGTCCGGGCAATATCGCTCTTGAGTTCGGAGTCGCTCTCATAGGTTTCTTTCAGATCGTGGTATAAGCTGACGAGTTTCGGAAGGCGATCGGCGGTGATCCGTTTCGAAGTTGCTGCACGGTAGCCTTTGGAAATCCTGTCTTCCAAAGTTCCTTCGAATTCAGCTTCCATGCGCTGCCCGAGTGCTTGGGCACATTCGTGGAATGCAGGGTCATTCATCACTGCCAAAGCCTGGATCGGAGTATTAGACGGCATGCGACGCTTGCTACACATTTCGCGGGAAGGTGCATCGAATGTCGAGAATGTCGGATACGGTATACTACGCTTCCAGTAGGTGTATACCGCCCGGCGATAACGCTGGGAGTCACCTGGCTCGGGCGTCTTCCACCGTCCTTTATCAACAAATGGAGTCCATACACCCGGTGGCAGAGGCGGGTAGACGGGCTTACCATAAACTTGCTGCGCAAGCAGGCCTGAGGCGGTGAGTGCCGCATCCCGCGCCATCTCACCCGTCAAGCGCTGACGAGGACCGCGAGCGATGAGGCGATTATCGGGGTCCATCTCGTGAAGCTCAGGTGTGACTGCATTTGACTGCCGGTAGGCCGCGCTCGTGACGAGCTTTCGAAGCACCGCCTTGATATTCCAATCAGTGGCGAACTCGACGGCAAGAGTATCAAGCAACTCCGGATGAGTGGGCTTCTCACCGGCCGAACCGAAGTCCTCTGGAGTCGGGACAATTCCCACACCAAACAATTCCAGCCAGAAGCGGTTCACCGCAACTCTTGCGGTGAGTGGATTTTCCGGAGAGGCGAGCCATTTCGCGAAGTCCAGTCGATCCGGCTTTCCGTTTTTCGGCTTCAGCGGTGGGAACACTTGTGGCGTTCCTGGCGTTTCGATGATCGCTCCTTTATCAAGCCAGTTGCCGCGGTTGAAGAAATTTGTGACTCGGGACTGTGCGGGATCACGTTCTACAATTACAGGGATCTTCACACTTGGGATTTCGCGGAGGTCTTTCTGAAAGGCACCGAGCTTACGCCGATCTGAAGCTATTTGTGAATCCGCCTGCATGGTGATCCATCCGGGCTCTGAGCTGAATGCAAGACGACCCCGTTTTGCAACCATCGGGTACGAGGCCATATACGTGCCACCGTTTTTCAGGGTCAGGCGAATGCTTTCACCAGGGGTAATTTTCACAAGCTTTTCGAAGACGAAAGTCGCATAACGGGGGCGGAAGAATTTGTAATGAGTCCCCCAGCCACCGTGCTTTTTCAGAGAGCCCAAGGGATCGTTCGCCGGATGTGCTTCGTCAGCAATCACATCAATAATTTTGAGTGATTCAGCTTTCCCGTCGGCAGAGATTTTTTCCGCTGCGATATGCTCAAGCGATGCGCCCCATTCTGCATCTGTGAGAGCTTTTTTCTCATCCTTGGGAAGATAGGTGAGACGGAAAGCAGATAGGGCTCCGAGATCGGCAGGAGGGGTCGCGTCTAAAGTGAATACGGAACTGGATTTGGCATTATCTGTCGCCCGGAACTCCGCATATCCATCGTCATCCACGATGCTCATTTCAGCAGTTGGCGACGAAGCTGTCATTTCACTGACAGGGAGCCATGACGTCTTCGCATCCAGATCTGACCAACTCAGGAAGATGGATTGTTCCAAATCTTTAATTTCCTCAATCAGTTCATTCGCTTTCGGGTAATCCCCGTGATCGTAGGGAATCGGTATCTTGGGTCCTCCGCCTGCCGCATCTGCATCCCGAGCGTTATTAAAAAAGCTCAAGCTGTCGTAATATTCCTCATGCTTGATCGGATCGTAGGGGTGGCTGTGACATTGCACACATCCCATCGAGAGACCCTGGAAGACTTCCCAAGTCGTGACGCTACGGTCCATTGCTGCTTGCAGGCGGAATTCCTCGTCATCGGTGCCACCCTCGCTGTTTGCCTGTGTGAGACGGTGGAAGGTGGTAGCAAGTTTCTGCTCCAACGTGGAATCCGGGATGAGGTCGCCAGCGAGTTGATCGATGATAAATTGGTCGTAGGGGAGGTTTTCATTAAAGGACCTGATAATCCAGTCGCGGTATTTCCAAACGTCGCGGTTACCGTCGTTACCCAGCCCTTCGGAATCTGCGTAACGCGCCAGATCCATCCAAACCGAAGCCCAGCGCTCGCCAAATTGAGGAGACGCGAGAAGACGATCGGTTTCGTTCTCGACCGCCGCGGAGTAATCTTTTTCAGCAGCGGCTTCGAAGGTATTGAGCTCCTCAATGGTCGGCGGAAGACCAATTAGATCGAGCGATGCGCGTCGCAGCCACTCGGAAGGTTCTGCTGAGGACGATGGCTCAAGCCCCTTGCTTTCGAGTTTCGAGAGAATGAAGTAGTCAAGATCGTTGAGTGGCCATGAATGTGTCTCTACCTTGGGTGTCTCGTGCCGCTCTGGCGCAGCAAACGACCAATGCTCCCCCCACTCGGCTCCCTCTGCTATCCACTTCCGCAAGGTATCTACATCCGAGTCGATCAGGCGCGGTCCGTGATCTGGCTGCGGCATCAAATCATCAAGATCGTCCGTGGTGATGCGTGCGATCATTTCCGAAGCATCAGGATCACCGGGGACAACGACGGTATTTCCAGACTCTCCCTTACCCAGAACCTGATCCCGAAAGATAAATGAAACCCCGCCAGCCTCCTTCACGCCACCGTGACACGCGATGCAGTTCTTATTGAGGATAGGCTGCACGTCACGGGAAAAGTCGACCGCTGCAGCCAGGGGCGTAACAAGAAGCAGAAAACGAATGGTAAATCTAAGCACGGATAATGAAGTATACTGTTAATCACGGCATTCTTTTTCAAATAGCCAACGCCTCTGCCAAGTGTAGTCCAGTTTCCAGTTCTATCAAGGCGGGGCTATAAATTATTGCTGCGGCTTACCACACAAGAAAACGCCTACGGCAAGCCGCAGGCGTCAGTTCTTTTCGTTTTCCCGTGAAGAGAATCAATTGTCCAGTTCAGCAAATCCATCGAGAGACTCAGGGATCAAAACTTTCCCAATACTGTGCATGACACCATTGGTGGCGCTCACATCCGCACTGTAAACTTTTTCACCATTGACTTCGACCTTGTCGGCTTCGGCTTTGATTTCCAATTTCTCTCCATTTACGGTTTTCAATTCACCATCCATCAGGTCCGCAGCGAGAACTTTCCCAGCCACGACATGATAAAGCAGCAGCATACGCAACTTCTCCTTATTCTCAGGAAGCAAGAGCTTGGTCAGCGTTCCTTCCGGGAGTTTTCCAAATGCCTCGTCAGTTGGGGCGAAGACCGTGAACACATCTTTACTACCCAAGGTGATATCTAACTCGGCCGCTTTGAGGGCGGCGGTAAGTGTTGAGAACGTTGCGCTATCCGCGATGACCGCAGTCAGCGAACCAGGTGTAACGACTGCCACTTCTTCCACCGCGGTTTTCTCTGCCGATTCATCCTGAGCGAATGCGGCTGGATTGAGGGCCGCCAGAGAAATGAGAAGAGCGGTTTGTGTGAGATGTTTTATTTTCATAATGTTTATATTTTTCGAATCAGGTCCAGTGCCCGTCTTTCTATAATGAAAATGGATGCGAATCCGCCGGATCGCTATGGGGTGTATCCCGACTTTACGGGGAATATGCGATCGCCGGCGCATCCGTATGGATTCCGAATTTATCTGAGAAAAGGTAGAACTACACCCCATAGCGTGATTGCCAGGCACATACTAAAATCAGTATTTACTTAAATAAGTCATATGAAATACCTACCATTCGCCATCCTCGCAACTGTCGCAGCCCTATCGATCGGTTGTAACAAAGAAAAAGCCGCCATTGATGAAAGCAGTGATGCGAGACAGGACGCGATCGACATTCAAAAAGAAGAAGTGACTGCGGACGCCAAATACGCGACCGAGCAAACCGACACGAATGCCGAGATCGACAAAGCAAACATCGAGGCAAACAAGCAAATTATACAGGCCCAGCTGGATGCCGATAAGAAAAGAATCGAGGCTGAAGCCGAAGCGGCAAAGGCCACATTGGATGCTGAGCAATAGCCGCCTGATTACCGAAAACACACAGCCATGGAAGCAGATGAGTCCCCCTCCACTAAGCGGCAAACCAGACCCCGTTCGATCGTCTTTTGCATCCTTTTAGCTGCAGCTTTGTATGCCATGATTCAGGCATATGCATTGCTCGCTCCCATTCTGCTATCCTTTATTCTCATTCTCCTGATCACGCTTGCTATCAATCCCATGATCTCCCGTTTACGGATTATGAAAGGCGGACGCAAGCAGGCGACCAGCTTGGCTCTGATGGGAGTTTTCAGCCTCGGTGCTCTCACCATCTGGGCATCCGCCGAGCCGCTGACGAAAGCCGTGACGAATCTCTCGGATCAATTGCCCTCTTACTGGGAGCGCATACAGAAGCCGCTGATCAAGATGGAACAGAAGGGCGTGCTCACTGAAGAAAAACTGCAGGTGCAAGTCCGTGCGGAAATTGCGTCGGAAACTCCGGAACCGATACCGGGAGAGGCATTGCCTGCACCGCCGATCGCCAAGCCAACGCCGCAGGCTGATGTTTCCAATAAACCGGACAAAGGTGAAAAATCGCTTCGATCCGGTTTTACAAATATTATTCTGGATATGTTCGGGCAGATCAAGGGAGTGGCACTCAGCACCACCCAGATGCTGATTGTTCTGGTGACCGTTTTTTTTGGTGTGACCTTTACGCTGATGAATCCCCGCCCCGTGTTCGGCGCTCTTTTTGCCGTGGTACCGGAGCGGCATCACGCTCAAACCCTGACAATCATGATTCGAATCGCAAAGTTCCTACCTCGCTGGGCCGGTGCCATGTTAATTAGCATGCTGACAATTGGCTCGTTATTCTTCCTTTTGATGTGGCCTATCTTCGGCTTCGCCGACGCGATTCTGCTGGGACTGATCGCTTGTCTGTTCTCCGCAATTCCCTTTCTGGGACCATTGCTCACTTTGATTCCCGCGCTTTTACTCGCCATCGGTGAAGGTGGAATGACACCCGTCTGGGTTGTGCTTGCCTATCTCGCGATCCAAGCTCTTGAGGGAAATGTGATTCTACCTTTAATCATGTCGCGGGGAATGAAGCTGCATCCCGTGGCTGTGATCTTTTCCATGCTGGTCTCGGTCGCTGCCTTCGGAGTGCTGGGCGTCCTGATCGCTGTTCCTCTCGTTGCCATCGTCAGCATTGTGCATGAGGAACTGTATCGGAAGCGCTTTCTTCCAACAGTCACAGACGAAAACCTGGATCATCTTGCACGCGGAGTCCTTCAGGAGCGGAAATACCTAAAAAGCTAAAGCGGGAATTTTCCTGAAATTGATTTATGAAACTGATCATTCCATGTTTGTTGCTAATGCTTTCTCTGTCTGGCTTCGGTCAGTCGACTGATCCAGTGCTGGTGCTGGATATCAAAACGCGCCCGGCGAGGATTCACGCCGACGAATTGGTAGAATACGCGACCCTGCCCGATGCGAGTAAGAAGCTGATAGAGACAGCTCTTGAAGTGGCATGGCAATCACCGTGGTTACCCTATCTCGCCGGAGGAGCGAATCCTGAAGCCGGTGGCTTCGATTGCTCTGGGGCGATGTACTACGTTTTACGTAAAGCGGGCTACCATCCGTCACGCAGTTCGGGCACACAAATGGAATGGCTAAAAACGAACGGCGCGCTACATGAGGTTTCAAGAGAAGCGAGAGATCTGGAGCACGATTCTTTGGCCGACCTGAAGCCCGGAGATTTATTATTCTGGGCTCGGATAGGGCCTGAGGGTGAGGTCCGTGTTCATCATGTAGAGATGTTTCTCGGCACTGAGAAAAAGGATGGCCACGCGGTAATGATCGGTTCAACCGATGGTCGCTCCTATCGCGGCCAAAGGGCCAATGGCTACGGCTTGCATGATTTCCGTGTTCCGAAAATGGGATCTGCTTCGAAGCTGGTCGGCTATGGTACGCCGCCTAAATAATCGTAACCTGCACGCTGCTCTCGATGATGCCAGTGGCAATCGCGTAGCGGGTGAGGCCGGCGGTATCGTGGATGTTCAGTTTATCCATCAAATGTCCACGGTGTTTCTCCACGGTCTTGATGCTGATGCCCATCTCCACGGCGCTTTCCTTGTTGGCTTTGCCTTCGGCAATGAGCTGCAGCACTTCCATCTCCCGTGATGTCAGCACCGAAGCTTTTCTCGCCATTTTTCCTGATCGATCATGCACCTGGGGATTGATGCTAATGAACCGTTTCGCAATCGAAGCACTGTAATAAACCCCTCCACGGTGAACCTCACGGATCGCCCGACAAACATCCAAGCTAGTGTCTTGTTTGAGAATGAAGCCCGACGCTCCGGAATCAACTGCGCTTTTAACATACGCATCATCGCTATGCGCGCTGAGAATGATAATGCGGATCCCCGGGACTGCTTTGGTCAATTGCCGGGCTGCCTCCAATCCGTTGAGCTGGGGCATGGCGATGTCCATCAACAACACATCCGGGGTGAGTTCCATCGCCATAACTACAGCTTTGCGACCGTCCTGTGCTTCTCCGATCACTTCAAAATCCGGCTCATGCTGAAGCATGGCGCGGAGCCCCTCCCGCACCAACGTATGGTCTTCTGCAATGAGCACTGAGATTCGATTCATGATTTGTTATGCTGGGCTGTAGCGGCCTCAATACGCCATTTTTTCTCGGTGGCCTTGCTGACCGGAATACGCGCTATGATTTTCGTGCCGATTCCTTGCTCTGATTCGATTGCAAAAGTTCCGCCTATCATTTCAACACGCTCCCGCATGCCCAACAAGCCAAGGCCTTTGGGGCCGTGCGCCAGAAAAACCTGCTGAACTTCAAACGCACATCCATTATCGCTCACTTCCATTAGTATGGATTGCTCCTCCTTGTGGATATTTACCTTCACACGGCTGGCTTGTGCGTGGTGAGCGACATTGCACAATGCCTCCTGCACCACGCGGTAGAGAACTGTTCGGTTTACGGAACTAAGCTCTTCAACTCCCGCGAATACGGTCAGGTGTGTACGAACGCCGGTGCGTGCCGTAAAGTTTTTCATAAACGCATGCAGCGCCGGAATCAGACCCAGGTCATCAAGGACCGGAGGCCGGAGGCTACGTGCAAACTGATGCACGGTCTCGGCAGATTTCGTAATCATTTTCTGCGTGGCAGTGACGTTTCGAGCAAGTCCCTTGGCGCTGATTGCAGCTTGCTTGGTCAGCATGGCCAAGCGGACGTTGATTCCCAGAAGCGCTTGGGCAACCACGTCATGCAGCTCGCGGCTGATTTTTTTTCGCTCTTCTTCCTGGGCTGTCAGAATTTGGCGCGACAAGCCGCGCAATTGCTCTTTAAGCACCTCGGATTTTTCGAATGCCTTCCTTAACTCCCGTTCGCTATTTCTGAGCGCCGTTTCCGCCTTCTTGCGCTGGATAATCTCGAGACGAAGCTGCCGATTCGTAGCAGCCAACTCTACGGTGCGCCCGCTGAGCGACTCGATGGTTTTTCCAAGACGGGCGGAATCCCGCTTGCTTTCTTTTCCCTCAGCAGTTGCAGAAACCGCCGCTGCGAAAAAGTTTCCTGCATGACGAATCAGGAACGCCTGTCTGCGGGGCGGGCAGCTCGGCAGGATCTCCATAACCAGAATATGTTCATGCAGCTTGGCAAAATCCAGCATGTGCACTCTCGCCGCACGGACTTCATTGCCCATCTGACAGGCCACTTGCTTATCCGGCCGCAGCTTTTGATCGAGATGATGGCGCAATGCCGACTCGTAAATTTGCTGAAATTCTGGCGACGGATGCTTCATAAATTTTGTGGTACGGAGACATCATCCGCCCATTTCAAAAGATCCTGATTCTTTGACAAGAAACAGTCGCTGGCAAAGGATTTCCAAGTTTATAAAATCTTTCGACCCTGGATTAGCCTGACGAGCACGATAATGACCGCGATAACCAATAGGATGTGAATGAACCCACCCACTGTTGAGCTGGTAACGATCCCCAGAAGCCAAAGAACAATTAAAACAATAGCGATGGTCATTAACATGAGTCAGAGTATTTGTTGGTTTGGGTATAATTAGTGTGCGGATTCCTCGATATTCTGACCGAGAGTTTCCACATCTTGCCCAAATCCGTGCATGGTTCTGCAGCTTGAGCTGAAAATGGCTGCAAGTGCGGAGGCGATGACAAGAATGGCGATGCGTTTAGCTGATGTTTTCATATGTTTGGAATTCGGTTTTCGAACTGCCCAAAAACTAATTGATGCCAGAGTCTGCTGATATGGGGTTAAACCCTACCCGGTAATATTTAGGGCGGGCGACAGAGTCGCACCGCCCTTTGCCGAGGGGGAGATTTGCTTGCCTGAAATTAGTTAAGAAGTCCGGCGAATGCCTTTCTCTCTCTCCAGAGCAAGAAGAGTGAGAGAATCGTGATAAGTATCACGACCGGATCCGCGAGCCCCGCTCCCTTGGTAAGGAACACATGGAAGGCGAGGATGTTGACGATAACCGGGCCAAGCAGAAGCAGTCCAAAATTCCGTGTTTTAGGAATCGCGACAAGAATTCCTCCGAGAATTTCAAAGCATTTCACGAAAGCGAGGTATCCAGTCGGATACAGTGCCGCCATGAAGATTGCCGGGGGAGAGCCTTCAGGTGGACCGTCGGGCATTGGAATGAAGTTGAAGAAAAAATTGAGCCCGAAGACGAGGAATAACAGGCCAAGCAGGCCTCCGACGATGTTTGTTGCGCATTTCATGATGTTGTTTTTTTGGGGTTTAAGAATTAAGCGAGATCGAAGAGGAGTGCCTCGGCGTCTTCGGTGGCAGTGAATTCGAAGTCACCGGCAGTTTCATTACTGGCAGCATCACCGGCAGCGAGTTAGATTTCTGCGGTTTTGAGCGAACCTTTGACCATCTGGAGCCAGAGCCCGCGGTCGGATTCGAGTTCATGGCTGATGCTTTCTCCCGCTTTCAGGCGTATCCGGTAGATATGTGCGTCCTGGTGAATGGTTGCGGAATTGTCGCGGCCATCCGGGGAGATCACCAGGACCTTGGGGTCGTTTTCAGAGCTGGGAGCAGGTTTCCATTCCGTATAAGAAGGCTTTAGCCCGGTGGACTTTGGTAAGATCCAGATTTGCAAAAGATGCAGAGGCTCATCCGCGGAAGGGTTGAACTCGGAATGGGTGACTCCGTTTCCCGCACTCATCAGTTGGATTTCGCCGGGCTTCAGCTCACAACCATTACCCATGCTGTCCTTGTGCCCGATAGACCCGGAGACCACATAGCTGAAAATTTCCATATCGCGATGGGGATGGGTCGGGAATCCTGCACCGGGTCCGATCTGATCCTGATTGATCACCCGCAGGCTGCGGAACCCCATGTGCGCTGGATCGTAATAATCGGCGAAGCTGAAGCTGTGATAGGTATCCAACCAACCGTGGTTCGCGTGGCCTCTTTCGGAGGAGCGACGAATGGTAAAACCGGAAGTGTTCGTTTTCATGATGTTTGGATCATCTCACGGAACTGGCACTCGGCATAATACCACCTCCTTACGAACTTCATGTTTTCAAGTTATGAACCTTCTTGGGTATAAATGAGCAAAACAAGGGATTCGCCGAGCGCAATATGCAACAACTTGACACTTGCCCGCGTAATCTTCAGGCATCTCAATCTAAGCATGAAATTCGTTATCATCGCCTTCACACTTTTGGTCCACTTCAGCCTACGCGCTGCGGACCGCCCGAATATCGTCCTTATCTTCCTCGATGATGCGGGTTACTCGGATTTTCAACCCATCGGGAAGCCTCCTTATCCTACGCCGAATGTTGAAAAGCTTGCTTCCGAAGGAGTGAGCTACACGCGATTTCATGTTCCCCAGGCGGTTTGCTCAGCCTCACGTGCCTCGTTGTTAACGGGGTGCTATCCGCACCACACACGCGTCACCGGCGCAATCGGGCCCGGCAATCCGGGACTCGACCCCAAGTTTGCTATCATGTCCGAAATTCTCAAAAAGCAGGGTTACGCCACCGCGCATTTCGGCAAATGGCACATCGGCGATGTGCCCGAAACGCGTCCCACTGCGCGCGGCTTCGACGAGCACGCAGGATTGCTGATTTCCAACGACATGTGGCGATACAACCCGGTGTGGAGAAAACGTGTCGGCGACGCCCCCCTGCCCTATTGGGAAAACGGCGAGATCAAGATCCCTGACGTAAGCCCTGAAGACCAAAAGAACCTCACCGCCTGGGCCACCGAAGGGGCTACTCGCTTCATCCGGCAGAAGGCAAAAAAAGAACCGTTTTTTCTCTACGTTGCCCATTCCATGCCGCACGTCCCGCTTTACTGCCGCGATGAATTTATAGGAAAATCCGGTGCCGGACTTTACGGCGATGTGATGATGGAAATCGACTGGTCAGTTGGTGAGATCATGACCGCGATCCGCGAGGCTGGCGTCGAAAATGAAACCATTGTGCTTTTCACCTCGGATAACGGCCCATGGGAAGAGTTTGGAAACCACGCCGGTGAAACCCCGTTCCGTGAGCACAAGGGCACCAGCTTCGAGGGCGGGGTGCGCTCCGCACTCGTCGCAAAGTATCCAGCTCAGCTCAAGCCCGGCACGGTCAACGACCGCGCCTTCGGCTCCATCGATCTGTTCCCCACCCTCGCCGGGCTAGCCGAGATTCCTCTGCCAGAGAAAACCATCGATGGCAAAAACGTCTGGCCACTCATGCGCGGCGACGAAGGAGCTAAAAACCCGAATGATTACTATTTCATATCGATTGGCTGGAATCTGGAAGCCGTGATGACTGCCGATGGCAAATGGAAACTTCATCTGCCCCACAGATACCGGGACGTCATCCGTCCCGGCAACGACGGCGAACGTGGGGAAAATAAAACCTCCCACATCGAAGAGTCTCTTTTCAATCTGATGGAGGATCCTCTCGAACAAAAAAACGTGCTCGCCGATCACCCGGAGATCGCGAAACGATTGAACCAAGCCGCCCAAACACACTTGAAACAATATCCGCGAAACAAGTGAAATAGCTCAACTCCACTGGCTGCCATCATGCACGAAGCACCCGAAGCTCCGTTTGAGACATCGCCGTTGCATCGTGCCGCCGAAGCAGGAGACCTATCCCTCTGTCAAAAACTTGTCAGCGAGGGCTTCAGCATCGCCTCGCTTGACGAATACGGCTGGACACCCCTTATCCATGCTGTGCAGGGCGACCACCTGGGAGTTGCTCATTATTTTCTCCAGCAGGGTGCTTCCAACCACTTCACCTACCAACGCGAAGATACCCCGGAAGCTCGCAAAAAAGAGGATGAGAAGCATGTGGCCATTTCGGAACAACTCAACCTCCCGGATAGCATGCGGAAGGCTTTCAAAGATCTCCCGCCCGATCTACTCGAAGAAGTGGTCAATAAAAAGGCGATGCGCGAAATGCGGGAATCCATGGTCGACCTCCACTTTGCCCCAAGTAGCGAACATGCGATCAACCATGCCAGTAGCATTCCCATGCTTGAGCTTCTTGTGGTTGAGCATAACGCCGATATCAACCATATCGACCAAGCGGGCTACTGGCCGCTCTCTTCATTCGCCGAATCCGGAGATCTAGCTGCCATTCGGTGGCTTCTCGACCATGGTGCCAAACCCAACAATACCTCCACCGGTGAAACCGCCATCTTCAAGGCGATCCGCGACAATCAGCTTGAAATGATAGCCCTCCTGATAGAGCGGGGAGCAGAAGTGAACGTTCAGGATGTCGATGGTTGGACACCGCTTTTTGCCTGTCCGTCCGTCGAAGCCGCCAAATTTCTCATTGAGCAAGGTGCCGACCCTACTATTACAGACCAATGTGATTTTTCCTGCTGGCACTGGACTGAAGATCCCGCGACCCGCGACTTCCTCAAAGCCAGCGCCGCAAAGCACGAACGGTGACAACGGCACGACAAAGGTTCATACCTTGAAGTTATAAACCTGCCCCCTTACCTTCAGCTCATGGAATTTCACCAGCTCAGGTATTTTGTAGCGGCCGCTGAAGAGCTGAGCATCTCGCGTGCGGCGGAGCGGGTGCATGTTTCGCAACCGGCCTTGAGTCGCCAGATCCGTTCGCTTGAGGAGGAAATGGGTCTACAGCTTTTTGATCGCATCAAACAACGCATCTACCTGACGGAAGCGGGAAAATCCTTCCTCTTGAAAGCGCGGCAGTTGTTGTGCGATTCGGAAATGATGGTTCAGCGAACCCAGGAAGCATTTGGAGGAGCGAGAAGGACCATACGCCTGGGCTTCCTTTCCCCGTTTCTTGACGATCTGGTCGCGCCGGTGGTTAGAGAGTTTCAACAACGTCACGCGAAATCCAAGGTAAGCCTTTTCGATCTGGCACCCCGCGCCCAGCTCGACCGCTTGCGGCAACACGAACTCGATCTCGGCATCCTTGCGAATCTTGAAGATGACGAGGCCAAGCAACTTGACGTGATCAAGCTTTCTAAAAACCGCTTCGCTGCCGTGGTTCCGGAAAACCATCGCCTCGCCAAGCGAAAATCAGTGAAGCTGGCGGATCTTTGCGACGATGAATGGGTCTCGCTCTCCAATTCCTTTTTCCCGAAACGCCGGGAGTTTCTGATCGGGGTCTGCGAGAAGGCGGGGTTCGTTCCGCGTATCGTCAGTGAAATGGATTCTCTGCCGATGATGCTCGCGGAGATCGGAACGGGAGGTGGAGTCGGCCTGATGCCGCTGCACGCCGCGAAACTTCCACACAGCGGCTGCAGCATTGTATCTTTCACAACGCCCGCCGTTTATTCAGAGCTCTTACTGATGCTTCCGAAAAACGTTAAGCGCGATGCCGAAATGGAAAGTCTGATCGCATTGATCAAAGAGCGTGCGGCGGTTCTCTGAAAACTTCACTCCACCAACTCCGCGCCTTTGATCAGGCGGCAGAATTCTTTCTTGGTCACGTCGTGTACGGTTCCCTCCTCAGCATCCGGACTGTCGGTTTCCTTGTAACGGATCGCAAGCCTCTCCCAGATAACGATTCGGAAATAGCGGTCGCCCTGTTTCCAGAGCTGGTTCTGAGCGAGTTGCTGCATGCGCGAAGCATGGCTGATTCACACGCCTGCGGCGATGACTTTTCTCGCCTCTGCGGTGGCCTCGCGAATATTCTCTGCGGTCAGGATATGTGAAACAACCACACAACGCCTGGCGCCTGCTGCGAGCACTTTACCAATATTCTCCGGCTTGATACCGCCGATACAGAAAGCCGGCAGGATTGCTCCGACTTGCGCTTCCATTTTGGAAACCTCATCCAGGCCGATGGCAGAACGACCGGCCTTGGTCGGAGTCGGATACAACGGGCCGAAGCCAATGTAGTCCGCACCTTCGTCCAATGCTTGCTTCGCTTGCTCGAGACTGTGAGTGGAGCGACCGATGAGCATTTCCTCGCCGACGATCTTGCGCACATCCGCGATCGCTCCGTCGTCCTGGCCGATGTGGACTCCGTCGGCACCGACTTCCATGGCCATTTCCGGATAGTCGTTGAGAATGAAATCCACGCCGAATGACTGGCAGAGAGGAATAATTCTTTTTACGACGTTGAAAACGGTCTGCTCCGGGATTCCTTTGGCGCGTAATTGAATCACATCCGCACCTCCATTGAGCAGTTGCGAGGTGACCTCTTCCATCTTCTCCTCAGCCACATAGCCGAAATCGACGATTCCGTAGAGGAGAGCTTCGGAAAGCTGTGAGCGACGATCGGTCAGACTCACAGTCCTTTTTCCTCGAGGAAACGGGCAACCCAACCGATGTCATACTTTCCAGCGGCAAAGTCCGGATGATTCAAAATTTCCTGTTGGAACGGAATCGTGGTCTTGATGCCTGAGATCATGAATTCACCGAGCGCACGCTTCATCCTTGCGATCGCGATTTCACGATTCGCACCGGTCACGATCAATTTGGCGATCATCGAGTCATAATACGGCGGAACTGAATAACCAGAGTAGACGTGAGTATCGACACGCACGCCTTTTCCGCCCGGCGCATACCAGTGCGTGATGGTTCCCGGGCTGGGCATGAAATTGTTGTATGGATCCTCCGCGTTGATCCGGCATTCGATGGCATGCCCACGAGGATTTACCTCAAGGACGTGCTCCGAGAGGGACTCTCCCGAAGCGACCCGGATCTGCTCCTTGATCAGCTCGCAGCCCATCACCTCTTCGGTGACCGGATGTTCAACCTGGATCCGCGTGTTCATCTCCATGAAGTAGAAGTTCTCTCCCGATTCATCGACTAAGTATTCGATGGTTCCGGCATTCTGGTAATTGATCGCCTTGATCAAAGACACGGAAGCCGTGCCCATGCGCTCGCGCATTTCTTCGGAGATCAATGGCGAGGGACATTCCTCGATGATCTTCTGGTTGCGGCGCTGCATCGAGCAATCGCGCTCACCGAGATGGATGAAATTTCCATGGGAGTCCGCGATGACTTGGAATTCGATGTGGTGAGGATTGAGAACCAGTTTCTCAAGATAGCAGTCACCATTTCCGAAACAGGCCATCGCCTCGTTGGAAGCGGCTTGGAACAGGGATTTGAATTCTTCCTCCTTGAAGCAAGGTCTCATCCCGCGTCCACCACCACCGGCAGTCGCTTTGATCATTACCGGCAGGCCGATCTCCTTGGCTTTTTCGAGAGCGTCATCCGGATCTAGTATGATCTCGGAACCGGGAGTGATGGGAACGTTGTTGCCAATAGCAGTCGCACGCGCCGTCGCCTTATCACCCATCATGCGAATCACATCCGCCGAGGGTCCGATGAAAACAATTCCCGCTGACTCACAAATATCCGCGAACCTGGCATTTTCAGAGAGGAAGCCGTATCCCGGATGGATCGCATCCGCTCCGGTGATCTCCGCCGCCGCGATGATTCGGTCAGGCTTGAGGTAGCTGTCTTTACTCGGACCAGGGCCGATGCATACCGCCTCATCCGCCAGCTGGACGTGCATGGAATCCACATCCGCTTCGGAATACACCGCTACGGATTCGACATCGAGCTCACGGCAAGCACGAATGATTCGAAGCGCGATTTCACCACGGTTGGCTACCAGGACTTTTTTGAACATTGCGATGGGGTCTGAAATTACTTGATGCGGAACAGAACATCTCCGAACTGAACTGGATTACTATCCTCGGCAACGATTTCACAAATCGTGCCCGAGCGCTCAGCCTTGATCTCATTCATCACTTTCATCGCCTCGATGATGCAGAGAGTTTGTCCCTCGGAAACGGTGGAGCCGACTTCGACGAAGTTCGGCGCATCCGGAGCGGGCTTTTTATAGAACGTTCCAACCATTGGAGAAGTGATTTCCGCACCTTCCGCCACTGGAGCAGCGGCAGGTGCCGCGCCGGCTGCCGCTGGTGCTGCGGCAGGAAGTGATGCGGGAGCAGCTTGTGCCGTCGCTTGAGGTAAGCTTGAGAGTAGACTGTTAATTTCCTCGAAATCTGGTCCCTTCTTAAGTTTTAGATGAAAGTCTTTTTTGGAAAGGTCGAAATCGGTGAGCCCATGCTCATTCATCAATTCCACAATGCGTCGGATTTCTTGGAGGTCCACGGGTGCTGTTTGCTTAAGATTTTGGTAGTTGTGAGGAAATCACCGCGATTTCGTCACTTGGGGAGGTTAGGAATCCGTGCCGAACCACGTCAAGCATTCCATTTGCTTGAAATGACTTTCCGAACTTGCTTCCCGCCCCTCTGGAAACAATCCTCATTCATGCCGAATCCCATGGAAGCCGATCCCCGCTTCAACGACTTTATCTTATTCCAAGCCCAGAACGCCGGTCTTTTTCTCGGCCAGATACCGCATCCGGGGACAGGGAAAACTTCCGTCAACCTGCGTGCAGCGAAATCTGTCATCGACTCTCTCCAGATGCTGAAGAATAAAACTTCCGGTAATTTAACCGATACCGAGGGCAAACTAATCGAAGCGGCCCTGAAAAATCTTCTTCCTCTCTATAAAACCGCTCTCAACGACTCCGAAGCATAACTCATGAAAACCTTCTCTCCTTTCCAAATCGCAAACGTTCCCGTAGGCGGACCAACCCCGTTTTTCATCCTCGGCCCCTGCGCACTAGAATCAGAGGAGTTCGCTTGGGAAATGGCGAGATCCCTCAAAGAGATCGCCGATAGAACTGGAATCCCTTTTATTTTTAAAGCGTCCTTCGACAAGGCCAACCGCACTTCAGTGGATTCGTTCCGCGGCCCCGGCATCCACGAAGGTTGCCGCATCTTAGGAGAAATTTCCAAGGAACTCAAAGTTCCCGTCACCACCGATATACACACCGCTGAGCAAGCAGAGATCGCAGCGGAGCACATCGACCTCCTCCAGATCCCTGCCTTTCTCTGCCGCCAAACGGACCTGCTTGAAGCTGCCGCAAAAACCGGTCGTGCGGTGAATGTGAAAAAAGGTCAGTTTCTCGCACCACTTGATACGGTCAATATCGCAAACAAGATGCGCTCGTTCGGCTGCGACAACTTTCTGATCACCGAGCGTGGCACCACTTTCGGCTACAACAACCTCGTCGTCGACATGCGTTCGCTTTACATCATGCGCAAGGAAGGTATCCCGGTCATCTTTGATGCAACGCACTCAGTGCAACGCCCGGGTGGCCTCGGCGGAGCGACCGGCGGAGATGGTGAGCTTGCTCCGGTGCTTGCCCGCGCCGCAGTAGCGACAGGCCTCGAAGGCTTGTTCATGGAGGTTCACTCCGATCCAGCCAACGCCCTGTCAGACGGACCGAACCAGATACCACTGGAGTTCATCGAGGATCTTCTAATCAAGCTCCTCGCCATACACCGCGCCAGCCATTGATCCGAAAGGAACCGCGGTTTAGAAACCGCGGCTGCAACGGGAGCGGGCATTCCCAGTAATTCGCCAAGCTTGTCGCGATTTCTAAATCGCGGTTTCTTTACTCCCTCCTAAGGCGAGAGGAACCGTGGTTTAGAAACCACGTCTGCAACGGGAGATGGCATTCCCAGTAATTCGCCGAGCTTGTCGCGATTTCTAAATCGCGGTTCCTTTCCCTTCGGGATACAAAGAACGATGTTCTACAATCCGGAACGGCCCGTAAAGAAGCACCTGAATCATCTCCCGCATTGGCAGCAGGATTCGGCTTGGGTTTTTATAACATGGCGGCTGGCGGATTCTGTGCCCGCTAGCCTGTTACAAAAGTGGAGAAAAGATCGTGACGAATGGATGAGCTATCACCCAAAACCATGGGATAATGACACCGAGCAGGAATTCCACAGCCGTTTCTCCGCACAACTTGAGGAATGGATGGATCAGGGTATGGGTGAATGCGTCCTGAAAGATCTCAGATATTCATCTCTCGTTGCCCGCTCAATCCTCCATTTCGATTCCGAAAGATACCTGATCGATAGCTTCATCGTCATGCCGAACCACGTGCATGTTCTCATTCGTCTTAGGCCAGGTTTTCCGATGGAGAAGATCATACATTCCTGGAAGCGTTATTCCTCCAGGCAGATCAATGAAGTTCTCGGTCGTTCCGGGGAACTCTGGCACAAAAGATATTGGGATACTCTGGTCCGTAGCGAAGAACACTTTTGGAAGATACGGCGCTATATATCTCGGAATCCGGCGAAGGCTAAGCTCGGGGACGATGATTACCTGCTCTATCTTCCGTGGGACGCGAGAGGAACCGCGGTTTAGAAACCGCGGCTGCAACGGGAGCGGGCATTTCCGGCAATTCGCCGAGCTTGTCGCGATTTCTAAATCGCGGTTCTTTTACTCCCTCCTAAGGCGAGAGGAACCGCGGTTTAGAAACCGCGGCTGCAGCGGGAGCGGGCATTCCCAGTAATTCGCCGAGCTTGTCGCGATTTCTAAATCGCGGTTCCTTTCTTCACTTACCCCAGCGCTCCATGAGCGTGGTCGCCATGACACTTGGCGTTTCTGCGATCGCGATACCGCATTCTGCCATGATCTTTTTCTTAGCTTCAGCAGTGTCTTCTTCACCACCGACGATGGCGCCAGCGTGACCCATGCGGCGGCCCGGAGGCGCGGTCGCACCGGCGATGAATCCGGCGATGGGCTTCTTGCAGTTATCCCTGGCCCAGCGCGCAGCTTCGACTTCCGCCGTGCCGCCGATTTCACCGATCATGATGATGGCTTCGGTTTCATCGTCGTCGTTGAACATTTCGAGCACGTCGAGGTGAGAGGTGCCGTTAATAGGGTCTCCGCCGATGCCGACGCAGGTGCTCTGGCCGTAACCCATTTGCGTGAGTTGGAAAACGGCTTCGTAGGTGAGTGTTCCGGAACGGGAAACCACACCGACGTTGCCGCGTTTATGAATGTAGCCTGGAGCGATGCCGATGCGGCAGCCGCCGTGGCTTTTCTCACCGAGTCCCGGAGTCACGATACCCGGGCAGTTTGGTCCGACGAGGCGTGACTTGGACCCCTTGAGAGCCTCTTTGACGCGCATCATATCCATGACTGGGATGCCTTCCGTGATGCACACGATGAGCTCCACACCAGCGTCCATCGCTTCGAGGATCGCGTCTGCTGCGAACGGAGGCGGAACGAAGATCGCGGATGCCGTCGCGCCGGTTTCACCGACTGCTTGGGAAACCGTATCGAAGATCGGCACCGTGTTTTCAAATTTCTGTCCGCCCTTGCCGGGAGTGACACCGGCAACGAGCTTGGTGCCGTAATCGAGTGAGAGCTTAGCGTGTTTTCCGCCGAAGCCTCCGGTGATTCCTTGCACTAGGATCTTGGTATTTTCGTCAATGAGAATGGCCATGAGATTGTTTTTCTTTAAATGATTTCGTTCAGGTTTCAGCCAACCGCTTTCACGATTTTTTCAGCTCCGTCTGCCATGTCATCGGCAGCGACAATATTGATATCGGAAGCGGCGAGAGTGGCCTTGCCCATCTCGACGTTGTTGCCCTCGAGGCGAACTACGAGCGGGATTGGTAGGCCGGTTTCTTTGGCCGCAGCGATCACGCCCTCGGCGATCACGTTGCAGTCCATGATGCCACCGAAGATATTGATCAAAATGCCTTTCACGTTCGGATCACCGAGGATGATTTTGAACGCCGCCGCGACTTGCTCTTTGGTCGCGCCGCCGCCTACGTCGAGGAAGTTTGCCGGTTCACCACCGTAGTGCTTGATAATGTCCATGGTCGCCATCGCGAGGCCCGCTCCGTTCACGAGGCAGGCGATGTTTCCATCGAGACCGATATAATTGAGATCGTATTCGGAAGCTGCTACCTCACGTGGATCTTCCTCTTCCTTATCGCGGAGCGCGACGATATCTGGGTGGCGGTAGAGCGCATTGTCATCAAAGTCGAACTTCGCATCGAGCGCGAGCACGCGGCCGTCCGGAGTGGTGACGAGTGGATTGATCTCGATCATCGAGCAATCGCAGTCAATGAAGAGCTTGTAGAGATTTTTGAGAAGCTTGCCGAACTGCTTAGCAATATCTCCGCTGAAACCAAGTTCCGCGGAAATTTTACGGATCTCGTAAGCCTGAAGTCCGAGAAGCGGATGCACTATCTGGCGGAAAATTTTCTCCGGTGTGTCGTGTGCGACATCCTCGATGCTCATACCACCTTCAGTGGAAGCAACGATGACCGGTGAGCAAGTCGCACGGTCCATCAGGATCGCGAGGTAATACTCGTGCGTGATGTCCACCGCTTCCGCGATCATCACCTTGCGGACAACTCTGCCTGCCTCGCCTGTCTGAACGGTCACGAGCGTCTCATTGAGCATTTTCACCGCGAACTCGGAAGCTTGCTCCGGGCTTTCGATCAGGTGAACGCCACCTTGAAACCCATTTTTGAAATGCCCTTTGCCGCGACCACCTGCGTGGACCTGCGCCTTGATGACGAGTTTTGCGCCGGCGAATTCCTTAGCTGCTGCTGCTGCTTCTTCAGGACTCGCGGCAACTTTGCCTTTCGGGCTTGGCACTTGGAAACGATCGAAAAGCTCTTTCGCTTGATATTCGTGGATGTTCATAGGGACAGATAAAAACCGCGGAAACCTATGCCCCACCCACCCTTGCGGTCAAGCAACCCGTTGGAATTTCTCGATTATCTCCCAGAGCCACTGACTAGGTTAGCCAGCATCTGCTGGAAACCATTTCTTCCGGAAAGCTCTTCCACGTCCATTTCCATGCGCCACCGCCAATAAAACGGTGTGATTGCCGGCACATTAATACGCTCGCCGTCGATGTCATTGCTGCGCTGATCATCATCCATCGCCAACAGGTCTTGCAGCGGAAACACTGCCCACATCGCCGGTGAATCCAAGTGTTGCTCGATGATACGCTGCGCCATTCCTCCACTAAGTTCC
>Ga0307935_1000111_pt1 | contig 38252 bp, 58 predicted proteins | sample OrgLakmetageno92_FD_201827 | JGI IMG/M metagenome (GOLD analysis project Ga0307935, IMG submission 201827) | Saline water microbial communities from Organic Lake, Antarctica - #92 | ecosystem: Environmental > Aquatic > Non-marine Saline and Alkaline > Saline | place: Antarctica: Organic Lake...
AATCTTCTTACAACTCACTTCAATAATATTCCCACTACAATCATTAGCAATAAATACATCACCAACACTAACTCCACAATCTCTCATCATGTGGTTCTTTCTTTCTTGGCCTAACTTTTTTTGCAAATCATTAATTTTTTTGTTCATCTTTCATAATTGGTTATAAATAAAAAACCACTATTCTACTAAATACACACTCGCTTGTTGTGGGTGAATCACTTGTTGCACATCACCATCCTTTCAATCAATTCTTCATAAAGCATTCTGTCATATCCCATACCATATATCCACTTCATTCCCTACTATTCAACCTCACACATCCGAACAATAAACCTCTCACCATCCTTCTACAAATAAAGTCCTTCACTTGTATCTCTTATCACATGCTCCATGAGTATACCTATGGTCCTCTTTATAATCCCAACCTTGTGCATTTACAAAATCTCCATTCATCGCTATCTCTTGTTCAAAAGTTCTTCCCTGGAAGTATCTTGTTTGACAGTTTCACAATGCACTACTTCATCAATCTCCACAAGGCTTCAATGATGTATAATATGCTGTGATTCTACCTTGTCACAATAACCTTCTTCCCTCATACTTCCCATCATCAACAACTCTCACCTCTTCCTCCTGGACTACATTAATCTCTTCATACGACTTGCCTCCCTCGACAACACGCAATCATCCAACCCTAGAAAAGTCAAAGTTCTTACCAGGACAGGTTTTGTTTTGGAAGTCCTTATGTCATTTCACCTCATCTACATTCACTGCCTTCTCTTTAATCCATCCAATCAACTTATTCAACATCTTATATTGTGCATCACTTGGCACTTCCTTATCAAAGTTTCACACTAACTCTATATGTACTCCCTTCATATTGGATTCACCATTTAATGTAGCACCAACTACAACTCACATATCATTCACCTTCTTAAATCATCCATCCCTATCAATGATATAATGCACTGGTATTATTTCATATCATCTATTCTCCACATAGGTCCTTCTCATACTCAATTCCATTTCCTCTGCACTCAAATCATTCCTGGTAGCTGTATGATGTATTACTACATACTCAATACTATCCAACTCCCTACTATCTCACACTTTTCAATCGGTTATTATCTCCACAGTTTCTAGCCATAAGTCTAAGATTTGGGCTTTTGAAAACCTAACTCGGCTAACTTCTCATGATACATCTCGGCAGAAAGCCCAATCACATTCCTCAATCAATCAGCACTTTCCTTATACTCTCATTGCTTTTTCTTAGATACCTCAATAGCAATATTGGCACTTTCTATGATTCTTTTTTGTGCCTTTATATTCTCCTCTTCTACTGCACTCAATCTCTTCACTTCTACAATCTCTGGCTCACATATCTCTACTGCTTCATCAAAACTAATTCAATTACTCGCAACAAAACTGGAATCACAAACACCAACCAACTTCTTCTCTCATCAAAAAATAAAAGAAAAAACTATTCCAATCACAACTAATCATCCAATAACCAAAACTGGATTCATCTTTTTCATAATTAATAATAAGTTAATAAAATAACTGTAATACTATTATATAAGCGAATCTCTTTTTTGTCAAATTTTTACTATACTTTTTTTCTTCTTCCATTATCCATACACTCTTTATTGCAATATTGTACTCAATGCCTGCTATCATTCCTCCTACTAATATCATCTTCAAACCTACTACCACAATAATCACATTCATACTCACACCTTCACTTCTTCAACTTTGGCAACTCCCATCCTTCTGTCTTAAATCGCTTTCTTACTGCATTATCACTCACTCCATACTCCTTACCAACCTTTGTATAAGTAGTTTTCTTTAATTCTATTTCACAAAAAATCTTTCTCAAAGTTTCTAATACTGGTTTTCTACTTACTTCCTTATTTCCCATCTATCCAATTAATGAATCATTTAAAACTCCTCTCATTAACACCAATATATCAAGCAGCCCACTTATAGGCACTATATTTTCTCCACTCACGTTCTAGTCTAGGCATCATCCTTATCATCTTATTAATCTTCTCATAGTCACCATCAACCAAAAACAACATAACATCCAGGGTCATCCCAAACTCTATCTTAGTCTTTTCACTCATCACAACTACTTACAAAATAACTAAAACTTTTTCAAAAACTGCTCACTATAACACTCATTTTCGTAACACACATCCACTTCACTCAATACCCAATATTGCCATCACCATATTTTTATCTCTTTTTCATTGGTCGCTTCACCTAAATTCTTGAACTCCAAAACCTTTCCAACTACCACTCACAACTTCACACCATAGGTAGGCACACTTACTCTATCTCCTATATCAAATCAACTACTCGGTGGCACTATCATTCTCCTCTTGCTTTAAGTAATAAACTGTTGCTAACTCTGCCAATAAATCACTCACATTCTTACAAGCATTCCACCATCAAGCATCATGCTTACTTACCTTGTTATCTTCTACTTTTCCCACTACCTCACTATTCTCATTCATCATACCCTTTATTCTTTTTGCTAGTTCACACAGATTATCACCATAATCTTCACAATCCTTATTCCACTCACACATCACCTTCACTTCTCACACTTCTACTCTCCTAATCTTCTTCATAATAAATCACTTGAATCAATACATGATTATAAATTTTTATAATAAAAAAATCCGTAGATTGTGATAGTGGTGTCGCACTCACTGGCAAGAGCGACTATGATAGTTGGGTATCACAAGGCAAAGCCCCCCACCATCACAACCCACGAACTTCATTAGTCCATAGCACAATAACGGTGGTATCAAATCCTTAAATCTGACATAATTCTACATACTCCATTAAACTCTATTCCATTTGTCATCACTCTACAATCTCACACATAGGCACTTATCTTTTTTCATTCTAATTCTCCTACTCTTTCATCAGTATTCTTAATACTGTTTTCATCAAGCCACTTTTTCATTTTCTTCAAATGACATTTTTTAGTAGTAAAGAAAGTTTCTAGGTTTGGGTCATTCGCCTCTCTTCAACTAATCTCCATCACCTTCCCTTTCTCATTCATACTCACAACTACTCTGCAATCCATTTTGTCATTGCATAGATACATTAATTTTTCCATCCCTACATGTTTATTAATAATAAAGTAATTGTATTATATGGCTGGATTCTTATTTTTCAAGTTCTTTTCCAGTTTTCTTCATGCTTGGGTCTTCTTCCACCTCTCCCAACACATTCAATTCAATATCCTTCCTCTCTCACACCAATACATAATATTGCAACTTCCTTTTTTTATTCACACAAGCAAACACATATCCATCTCACAATTTATTTATAGCAATACTTTTATATTTCCTCAATAACTTAATCACCTTCTTACTCGTATAACTCATTTCCCTTGCCTGGTCCGTTAGCATAAAATCATACACCATAAACCTATCCAGGATTAAAAAATTATCCTCAATAAACCTCACAGCTTCCTTCCTTCCCACAAAATACAATCCATCATGCGGGGTACTCATACAATTAATATTCATCATAACTCAATTCACAAAAAAATTAAAGACTCTGTATTAATGACTTCTTACTCAAAAACTTAGTCTGAACTATTAATTATTTCTTCTATCGCTATAATTATTCTTGCTCTCATAGTTGGGTCTTGTCTTAATTTATCTACGGCTTTTTCTACGCTTCACTCTAGCTTTCATACCAACGACTTTGCGACCTTTCTTGAGAACTCTTCTTGTATGACCTCCTTGAATCTCTTGTTCTTGATTGTCTTTGACATAGCTGTTCTCAGTATGGATTCTATCTCTGGTATGTTTTCCTCGACAATACCACCTATAATTCAGTCTAGTGGGCTATTGTATCATTTCAGTTTGTCTCACACTTTTGATAACAAACATTGGGTAATAACCATAAGTACATCGTTTGGACTCATTATATTTTTCGTATCGCTCATAATTCAACCATCATATATAGTAAAATGATATTCTAATAATTTTAATCTATCTCTAAGTCTCTCAATAGCCTTCTCATAACACAATCAACAAAAATTAAAATCAATCACCATCCCATCAATCTCATGCTTCACACCTTAGCGAGTTTTCTTCATGATACTTATCAACACAATTCCTCATCATGTCTACGACTGCACCAGGACAGTTTTGTTCTGCAAACATTCTTCTTACCTCATCTTTCATCTTACACTTCTCAATCAAATAACCAAAATATCAACAGTTATCTTCATACAATAAATCTACTTGGCAGTTCTTATACTTCCCAAATAATATCACTCCATCTTCAAACCTTTTCCTCCTCTTCTTTTTACTTCATGCCTTCATATTAAATCACTCACATAACTAAATCCCCCCAAATATCTCAATCAAAACTTATAGCTTCTCTCACTATTCATTTTTGCAAAACCTTTCATGTCCTTATCGCACCCTCCAATACATAATAAATCAAATAACACTCGGTAACTCATTGGCTGTACTGGAACTCATCCAAATCAGCTAGCACATTATATCAATCCATCTCCCTTATCCACATCCAATCTTCTTTCATCTCTTCAAATCACCACTTCTTCATAATAGGAGCAATAAAACTATTCTTCCTAACGTCTGGTCAATAACCTCATCTATATCACATAATATAACCCAAAAAATAAAAACTACTTACCCAACACATCAATCACATCATTCAAAAGATTAATCGCACCATTCAACTTCTTCCTCACCACCTCATCTCACTTCACTATCATTCAATCAATCTCTCTCTTACACTTATCATCACTCAAATCATCCTGCCCACATTGCACACACAAATTGTCCGAAGGAGTCTTTGCATGAATATACCTGCAACATGATACACAATAATATCCCAACCTATCACTCATCTCAATCACTTCACATAAATAAAACACACATCCACTCTCTCATCTATCTAACCAAAAACAATCTTAAGCCATTACATATCACAAACCATCCACATACACCTTCCCATCAATAACTTCTCTCTCTGATATATTCAAATCAGCTTCCTTCTTTTTCTTCTTCCAATCCAAATCAATCTCTCCATCACCAAATCACTTTCTAATCTTTTTGGTTTTGTATCATGCAAATACATCAACCATTGTCTTCTCTCCCTTTGCATTATTTTCTCTCACTCTTTCTACAAAACTTTTCATCACTCCCAACAACAATAAATAAAACACTATCACACCATAAACTCCATATATCAAACATATAACATTGTAGCATATTCTCTATCATTCAACTTATACTTCTCTTTCAATTCTTCTTCAAACTTCCTCACTTCTTCCTTACTACCACACTCCTTATACAACACTTCTGCTTCCTGGAATACAACAACACACTTCTTAATCAAATCTTCTCATAACTCTTCTCTAACCTTTTTTAAATCTAACATACCCAACCATAATTAATAAATTAAATATTATGCTTTTCTGCTAATTCAACCAACTCACTCATTCCCATACACACTAATACACTTTCTTTCTCATACCTCATCAACTCTCAAATCAACTCACTCTCACCCCAACACCAATATCACATCTCAACCAAAACACAAAATAAAACTACTTCAATCTAATACTTCTCATCATTCTTCTTAGATTCATGTAACTTGCTTTTTCTGCCCACTCTACCAAATCTCTATCTCATGTAATAACCCCATACTCAATAACTGATTCTCTCATAACACATATCCTAAAAATTAAAGACAAGATAGGTTTCTTTCTTCCTTTCTTGATTAATTACACTATAAGGCTTTTTATTTATATTTCAAGTATATTTCCATAGGTATCTAAATTAATCGTAGACTTATAATGAATTTGTATTGTTTCTCTCGCAAATACATAATTCCCTTCTTCTACTGCAATTCCCAATACTGCCCATCTAATATACTCTTCATCTTCACACCTCATCAATGTTCTCACCATTCCCATCTCACTATCCCAATCCATTCAACCATTCATCTCACACTCATCAAGGCTCAAAACATCCCTAGCTTCATACATTGCTTCCTGGATTGTGGCTTGGTTCTCATACAACCAATTACTCTCCTGTACTACTGGTGGTGACATACTTAGCATCCAACCAGTCAATCCAATAATCATTCCTTCTAATACCATTCTAATTTTCTTTACAAGATAAAAGTAACCCTATTATAAGGTTACTCGTTTATTCTGTCAAATTTTTGAAAACTAATTTATTTACTACCGTTTCCATATATCCACTTAATTCACTTATCCAAACATTCTTCTACACTCCTTCAACTCAAACAAGTAATTAATCATCAATCTTTTTTCTTCACTAGATACATCAAAACCTCTCACTCCCAAACCTGGATTCTCATAATACATCTACTTCATAATCTTTCAAACTTTTTCTCTATACTCATCACCAGTAAACAAAACAATAAAATTAAAGTTTAATCCCTATATCAGCAAACTTCCTCAAACTATAAAAACTTATTCTTTTTCTTTTCTTAAAATTAAAATAGGTGCTTACATCCAATCCTACTTTCTTCATCAACTCCTCAATTCACATATAGTTCTCATCCATATACTTTTCTATCTTACTTTGCATCTTTCATGTAAACTCCTTTCATTTATGCATCCTAACTCTCAAATAATATAAAATCATATTCCATCCTGTATATATCTTTTCCACCTTTATTCAATGTCTTTTCCCATATACTTTCTATTTCCTTCACTGCTCTCTTACACTCGGCTCTCAAATCCTGCAACTCCCATATCTTCCATTGCTTCAATTCTTGCCACCTTCTCCTATCCAACTCCTCACTCGTACCTTCTCAATAAATCCTATTCAATGCCTTACAATATAACATCTGCTCTCCACTCCCATAAGTATTGTCATAGTTACTTTGAAAATGCACATTTTTTTCCTCAAAAATTATACTCTTATATTTCCTACTAAAGCAATGTCATGCATGAGCTTTCTTATAATGAATCAACTTTGCCTTCACTCCTCCTTCTATTTCTGCCTGCTTCTGTGTTATACAATAACCATGCCCAGGAACTCACCCAACAACCCACTTGGCATCTCTCATCCTAATAAATTTGCTAAAGTCATTCCATACTGCCCTCATCATCCATGTTTTATTTATAGTCACTCCATCCTTACAAAATTTCTTAGTCTTTCAAGATAATCACATTAATTAGTATCTCCTACGATATAAAAATTACTTCAAATATACTCCTCTTATCAATCTGTAATTTTTATCATTCCCTAGAACCTCCATAGCAACTGCATCTTTCCCAATAGAAATCATTGTCTCTTCTCCACCTAATCTAGTACACCCATTAATAAACTTCTTCAAACTAACACAACTCATCACATAAGATTTTGGTGAACCTATGATGGTATCTAATGATGCATTCAATACTGGCTGTAAATACTTACTCCAATCTTTTGCTTCTGAAATCTTTTTTCCTTTCTTCAAATTCTTCTCCTCTTCTTCTATATGGTCTGCAACTTCTTGCTCTCTCAAATTTGATTCATTATACACCTCATCAGTAATACTATGGTTTCAATCCTTATCATACAAATAAGCAACCTTCTTTTTAGTATTCCATTTTATCGCTGCAATATTCTTCAAAGTGAAAAATATATCATAAGCAATATATATCGGTCCACTATCCCAATTAAATCCAACCAATAAATCATCCCAGGTAATATCATTTGGTAAACTTAATACCATTTGGAATATTGTATATTGATTAGTAACCACTACCTCTTTCTTATCTCTATCAAATTTGATGCAATTAAATCTCTTCAACTTATTATGCCCACCACTCAAATAATTTCCAAACAAATCTTTAATGGTTCATAACTCTACTCATTCAAATAACAATCCTTTCATCTGATACACACATAACAACATAAAAACAAGACTTTACGCCTTAGAACAACCAACACAAATCTTCTTAGCATCACACAACTTACATTCCTTCCCTAACTCCTCTCATCATAAATATAAACTCACCTGGTAACTCATATCAACTTCTCCACTCATTCACTCTACTTCTATACCGGCAATGAATCTTGTGATTCACTCACCACACCATCTAACATTCATCACATTATACTCTCTCCATTCTCACTCACCATCTTTCATCCTGGCAACCATCTTACTCTCCTTATTAATTTCTACCAACTTCATTACTCCTAACATAAGAAACTAAATCAGGCAAATAACTTCTCTTCCATGCAACTCATTCTTTCTCATCTGATTCCTTCTGCTTCATCATCTCTCTATCAAATTCATAATACTTTCAAGAAATCATGATTCAACCAGTAAATCTTGCAATAGCTAACTGTGAATTGCACCAATATCTATAATAGATTCTTCACTGTGTATCTTCTCATGCCATCACATGTATCAAAAAAACTAAACTGTATACTCCAACACTACCATCTCCATTACTCTATCTATACCTCTATTAAATCATCTCTCATTCTCATCCCTAGGGTTGCAATATTTTTCTCCATTCATTCTATTTAATAACACCTCCACTAACTCTCATCACTCTTCAATCATTTCACTTCTTTTATCTTCTTCCTCCTGCCACTTCAACCATTCATAATATCTCTTATTCATATCTCCAATAAACAATTAAATATCTCTAACCTCATACCATACAATAATCACAAGCACTTCAAAATCATTCCATATCTCTTCAACACACTACACACTCTCACTCTTCTTTTTCTTCCTTATGAAATTCCTCGCAACAACTATCTTCTCAACACATGAAAACCCTTACAAAATTATCTGTCATCTCTTTTTCTTCTGTATCTTCTCCACATATCACACAACTTCACATCACCACAATACTACAATCTAAAGAAAAGCAACCACCAGGACTTCCCAATGGTTGCCAACCAACTAAGCTAAATTGGTTTCAAATTCTGCAATAGCATCCTTCAATCCTGGAATCAACTCTTCTGCTACATCCAAAGCATCTCCTAATTTTCATAGGCGAGTTAGCACTTCTGCATCTTCCAATGGTCCACTACTCTTTCAAGAAAAATTACCATAACTAACAACATTCCCACGAACTTCATGAGGTTGTAGAAAACCAAGTTCCTTCATAGCTTCAACCAAAGCAATCGCAGGCTTCAACAACCCATCCATTCCAGAAACTTGAAACAATCTTGCATGCAATACATGCGAAGCCTTCACATCTTTTGCAGTTCTTCTGTAAGTACTCATAACAATAATTCATAAGGAATAAAAAACCTTCAACCCTTCTTTGGCATAATCCTATACACTACCAAAGGGTCATTCTTTCTTCTTCTGTCTCCAATACTCCAGGCTCAATAGACATCCAATAAGAAATGTAACCAATAAGGATTCCCAAAAATTAATATAATTGAACTCTCCAAACCTATTCATTATCCAAACAAATCAATTAATAATCACTCTTAAAAAAACAGCGAATCACATATAAGCAACCAACATCATTGCAAAATAACTAAGACTTCATGCAACTCACATCAAATCAATTCTCTTTCTTTTACGCATAGAACATAGACACAACAAAATAAAAAGCAATAAACACCAGGACTGATGCAATCACTATACTACTAATCACTAAACACTTCTCCAACTTACCCATCAATACTCATAAGAATAAAAACTAAATATCTCCATTCTCCATTAATCTTTCTATATATCTTCTTATCTCACCTATACTCTCAAATCACTTCCCTACCCTTCACCTCTTCACCTTCTCCCTTCTTTCCAACAACTCTATCACTTTCCCATTCTGACTATACATGAAATCTTTTATGCTTCACTCCTTTCAATCACACTCCTCACTAAACCTATACTCCTTCTTATCATACAACTCTCATCCAATCATTATCTTCCCTAGTCAATTATTGGCTGCTAAATCATGGCTTATATCTTCCCAATCATCTTCATTAACAAATACATGAATATCTTTTAAATACCCATCATCTCCACTCCTTCACTTAAATATTAATCTCCTCTTCTTCTTGTATTCTATTATTCATGTATCAGTCATAACCCAACAACACTACTAAAGTAAAATAATCATATCAATATTTAAACATAATTCAAGTCTTTTTCAAGTTCAATTCAATTCTAGGCACTTGCATAACTTCTACCACTTCCACTCTTTTTCTTTTTCTTCATCTCTAATTCAATATAGGTACTGGCTCACTGCAACAATCAAACAAACTTTGGTATCCCATTTTTCATCTTCTTTCTTAATCCACAAAGGCTTATCAAGTTTCATCTCCAAAACCTACTATCCTGCAAACCAAACTTTAAAGACAATTCAATAGTAGTCCAATTATATCCATCTAACCTATTCAATTCCAACAACCCATCTATCCAATCATTCTTAAACTTCTTCTCTCACTTCTTCTTAATCCAATGAACATTTATTGGCTCATCACATCTCTCTTCCCAAAACCAACTAGCTATCCTCAATGCTTCACTAAAATTAAACTTTTCTTCCTCTGATAAATCTGTGGTAACCAATGGAGCATTTTTCTTTTTAACTATAGTAGCATTTTTAGTTTTAACTACTGGAGCATTTAGTACCCCATTTTTACCAGGACTGGGTTTTTCCATGGCATGGTTTTTCGATGGTATGGGTTTATCATCCATAACCCTCTTTTTTGATGTTATGGTATTACTCCCTATTCTATACTTGTGGTAGATACCAACATAATGTCCTTTAATCCTTCATTGCTCATCTAACTTCTTAATACTCTTAATCATTCATAACTCCAACAACACTCACTTAGCTTTCCTAAACTTACCTTCACTCCAGGGCTTTCACTCTCATCAACAAGCCTTCATCATGAACTTATCTAATGAGAAAGTTTCTTTCGTATCTTGAATCCTGGATTGTCTTAGATACTGAAAGAATAAATAAAAGGCACTATCACCATTCTTATAACCTCTGAATAAATCCAAAGTAGGCAAGGTAGTTCCTACCACTACATCAACTCCATTCTCCTCATAACCATAAGACATATTTATATTTCTTTTTAAATAAACTAACAAAAAAAACCCTATCATCGTAGGGCTTCTTTTTGATTGGTGTATTTCCTTCTATTCGTTTCCATACCGTAGGGGGTACTTCCTGCCCTACAAGGAATATACACACCAACTAATAAATCTTATAATTATCCTTTTTACTTTTTCAACACCATTTCACTTCTCTTCATCATTACTTGCTTTTCAAATCACTCTTTCAAGAAATGCAAATATTGTCATGTACTCAATATATCTTCCACATTAGTCTCATAAGTATCTTTACTATGTTTTTCTTTCACCAGGACTTTTATATTCCCAAACTTTCATAGTAGATACCTTAGAAACATATCACAGAATCAATATGCCAGGCTCTTATAATGGAAGTGGTAGTTCTCATCTCTCTTCACTACCAATACTGGTTCATCACCATTCCACTTATATTTCTTCACACATCATATATTCCTCCTGGAAGAACCAACCTTTCACTTCAATACTAGATAATAAGTTAATTGGCTTTTCCTTCTACACTCTTCCAGGAAGTTTCTATTATCATCCTGCTTTACACACTTTCATCTCTCTATCTTATTCTTAACCCAGGCAGGCACATTCCTTCCCATCCTATCCACTTCTAAATTATAAAATTAAGTAGTAGCTTTTATTTCTTGTTGCATTCTAAAGAAATAATCTTTCCACACTCACATTCCTTTTACACTATACCCACTATACTTTCTATCTAATCTCTTCAAATCAGCATCCCAACTACTCAAAACTCTTATCTCATCACTCAAATCAGCATCTACTAATCTATTTGTCGCAGCATCACTCTTTTGGTCTGGTCTCAGTTTATTGAACAAAGCAACCTTCTTCTCTTCTAAGGCACTCTTATACTCAATCCAACATCTCCACCCATCAGCAAGAGCATCATTGAATGCAATAATCAACATCACCCAATCCATATACACATCATAATCCAAACTCTCTTCCAACTTACCCATCTTCTCCACTACCTGGACACATATAGTATCTATACTCTCTACACTATACACTCCATGCTCTCTATCATATTCATTATCTGCTATTAATTTTACGCTATCAATATGTTTTCATGCTTTCATAATTTATACAAAAAATAATTTAAAAGAAAGTGGAGGAATCACACCCCCACAAATATCATTCTATTCTCTACTAGAAAGGTACATCATTATCAACATCCTCATCAACAATCTTTTTCTCTAAGGCTTCTGCATATTCAGGTGACTTCATTATTTTCTCCTGGAGAAAGTTTGGTAGGGTATCAAATACCTTCACATCAAATTCATCCAAATCAAACAACTTACTATCATTAACTTGTTTAAATTTCTTCTTAGCATCCTTTTGTTCTTTTGCATCCAAATCATAGATAGTTCCAATATTCACATAAGGAGCATTATGAATCACTTTAATCTGACACCTCATTCAAACCAAATCATCTAGGTTCACCTCACTAGCTTCCTCATCTGTCATCTCATTCTGCTTACCCAACATAGCTTCAATCATTCTTCTCATGTGAGAACTACCATAGGTAGAAAAAGTATACTCTTGACTTACTACACATGGCTTCTCTCCATCTCATTCCTTGAACTCATGTAAGAACTCTGGTAACTCCCATGTAATAAATACTCTTCTCTTCTCACTCTTCCCATAGGTCTTACTATTAATCTCCTGCGTTCAACAGTCAATAATAGAATACAGAGTTGCATGACATTTTCCCGCAGGAATAATTTGGGTCATGTCCGTTCTTTCACTGGTTCACCCTTTGTGTGCTTTCATTATTAATAATAGGTATAAAAAATAAAAATACCTCTTTCACATTCCCACCCTACCTACCAAATGAATGTGTTATTCTATTCTAAATCTTTGTGACTATTTCTATTATCTCATTCCATCTTATCTTATCTTTCGTATCAGTCCACCAAACCAACTCAATTTGTTTCTTAATTAACTTCAACCTATTACTCAATCACCTCTCAATTCTCCCATAAACTCATTCACTTTCAATCAACCTGGCTCATAGGTCATCAAATACCCTCTTACCATCCAATATCAATAATTGTATCTTCTCTAAGCTCTTCTCATTACACATCTTCATCTTCATTAGTTTTTTACTGATTAAATATATTAATATATATTATATTGTTTCTTCTTCATAATTCAAGTATATATCGACTTTATTTAGTACTAAATAATTTACTTAATAAGAAAAAGTGATAGGCTATTAACCATATCACTCTTCCAAAATCTTAATTAATGCTACTACTTACTTCTTATCATTGAAAGGTCATTAAGCATTCTCACAATCGCATCTGCCTCATCAACACTATTCCCTCCTTCATAATAAGTATACAATAATTCTCCTCACTCATTCAAGAACTTGCTGGCTTCTGATTCCCAAGCAACTACTATCTGCTTTCTCGCAGGGGTACTAACTGCATCTCTATGCACATGCAAAGGTAATTTCTCCATATCAATATCAAATTTACTAAATATAAAATAACCCCATCCAAATATGCTTCCACTCTCTTTAATCTTTTTATCAATCTCCTTCCACCTATACACATTACTTTCTCTCTCTGTATAGTTATCTGGCAATATACATTCATTCTCTACCTCTCCATCAACATTTCTCAATGAATGTCCATATACGGTAGCACCTCGACTATTCAATGTCACAACTGAATCTTCATTTCTATCTACATTATATTTTAGGTTTCCTCTATATCCTGTCACCATACTCCATCATGCACTCATCAATAAATAATAATCTTCACTTCCTACTCTCACTCTTCCATAGCTATATCCTTCTTTCTTGCACACAAAAGAAACAGCACTTTTCACCCACCATCCTACATTCTCATCAAATCACAACGCATCAGCTTCATAAGTAGCTTCCTTAAGATACTCATTACTAAACTCCTTCCCTATATAATCACTCAAAGCTCCATAACTCGCAACTATCGTACAACTATTTCTCCTTATATCATTCTGATTATACACGATTCATCACTTAGCAAATGAACTCGTTGGCTTCTGTATCTCATCCATATCAAAAACATTTCCCATTATCCAATCACCTTCCTCCAATCATTCTCCTATACATCCATACTCTATTTCAGTATTTTTCATGATACACAATTAATAATAAAATCATTCGTTTACTATTCGTTTACTATTCGTTTACTTTCTTCTTCAAAAAGAAGTTATATGCCATTACTGCAAATAGTCACACTTGACTTACAAAACTCATAATCTCTTTTTGTAATACGTCAGGTATAGCATACTGGAATCCAGTATAAACCAAACCAAACACAAAACACATCACCACTAGACTAATCTCTCCACTCAAATTACTTTTGTTTTTCAAAAGATTCACCAGGTAATTCATTAATGGTACTGCAATAATAACCAATACTGTTTCCATAGACATTTTCACAAAAAGAAAAAAGATAAACATATATGGTTTATCCTTCTTCAATCTTTTATCAATGTCTATTCCAATCTACTTAAACACTTGCTCTTCAATAACTAACTTTCTTCTTCCTCACCTACCTTCCTAAATCAATACTCTCTAGCTTCCTCTTCCTTATAAAATAATCTATCTCACTTCTCTTTCTTATACTTAACTTCATCATACCCTTCATCTCCTGGAGAATAATATATTTTCTCTCATTTCTTTCATACACTACCTACTATCATCTTCTTATCTTTTATTCTTTCCATCAATCATTCTCTTCATCCTTTCTTTAATTCCACAACCTCTAACTTCACACTTCACAATCATTTAGCTTTCCCATCTACAGCTTCATTATATTCTTTCTTAATATTCTCCAACTCAATATCAATATCCTTAACACTCTCACCCATCAACTCCAAAAACATTTTTCTATTAATTATCTTCACCACCTTACTCTCTATGCTATTCATTTTGGATTCCTTTGTTTCTGTCCTATACGCTCTCCATCATTTTTTCCCTTCTTCCAAAACATCTCACACATTTAATGCAATTCCTCATTCGCACTTATATGTAATGCATCACTCTATAAATAATGGAGCATTCCCATAGTTCTTCACTACTCACTCTTTCACTACAATATACATAACAACTTCTTTAATTATAAAAATAGACTAACCAACAACCAACATAGCATATTGTCGTATTCGTGTACTGTAACTTCATGATTCTGTATAGGTCAATGTAATATTAGTATCATCTACAGCACTAACAGTCCACCTTCCTTCATCTGACGCACTACTGGGAGAATATTTAAACAAACCATCCTCATAAACATTATCATCAATATCATAAGCCTTTTGTGTCATCACTCAATCATTATCACCCCAAAATCCTCACCTCGACCTACTATCATCTCAACCACGCGTCTCTGCCATAATGAACTTGGGTTTCTTACCTAGTCAATGGGCAATCACCCAATCAGATTGAGCAGAACTCTGGAAGGTTATAGAACCACTTAATACTTTAGCATTCTTCCCAAAGACACTATTAGCTTTCAACACAGTCAATATCCTACTATCATCAACCAATGCTTCCGTTTCTGCCTGGGTCAATATTTCTGCAATACCCTTTACTCCTTCACTAGCATCAGACACAGCAACATCCAAATTATTTATATACTCCAATGTCACAAAATGCTTTTCACTAGGTGGGGTAGAATAATCTGCATCAACCATTTTTGGTCGTTCTGCAAATGTTTTTACTCCACTCACCTCCTGGTCCACATCATTATTCAAAGCAACAGCATTCACAGGACTTGCCCACTCTCTCTCATCAGTAATAGTTCCACTACTAATGCTAGCTAACTTAATAATATTTCCACTTGGGTAACTCGCACCTGTTTGAATACTACCAATTCATGTTCCATCTTCTTCATTCTCACTTCCATCATCAATAGGAGTTTGTGATATTTCCACATAAACCTTTTTAGTTCATGTAGTATCAACAATCAATGTATCACTTAATCTATAAATGACAAAAAACTCTTCATCACCTCTACTTACTGGCACAAAACAATATCAAGCACTCACTTCTCCTCATGACACTTCCAACCCAGTTGCAACACCTTTGGTTGTTAGAGCCTGGATTATCTTAGAGAGGTCATGGTCATACATGATATTCTCACCATTCAAATTACTTACTCTTTCACTCATACCATATTCATTACTATCTAAATATTTACTCATTGTATATCTTATTCCCATACTCTCTCAATGTCTATTTCAATTCTAATCTTTTTATCCTTTCCTTCATATCAATTATTTGTTCTATGAAATCCTTGCTCTTCACTCTCTTCTCACTCAATCCTATTTCCACTTTCTCTAAATCACCCTTCTTTATTTTTTTTGACACTACTCTCATATTCCCATCAAAAAATACTAAATCACTTCCAGTATAAACATAACAAGCAACCAAATCTCATAAACTACATTCAAAATAATCCCTACTCCTAGGAACTATATTAATTTCCTTGAAACTATTTTTCCTTTCTTCCAGATAGTTACTGGCAACAGCATCACCATTTCCACTCACACTCACACTTCTTGCAATCACTCATCTCCCATCTCTATCAACTTCTCTACATGAAAATGAATATAGATGTGGGCTTTCTAATCATTGACTATGCACAAGGTTCAACTTCTTAATTCTTCACAAGGCTCTAAATCTCATACTAATTATATTATGTGAATCCCTATTATATACAACACTCTCTCCACTCTCTGAATCTGTAATGGTTATTGTAGCACTTCCATCATCACTACCATCCCAATCTCCATTATAAAAAACAAACTCATAATTCTTTCACTTCTCTAATCACAACAAAGTCAAATCATAATCATTCACTCCATCCCAAAAACTCCTTTCCAATAAATCACTCTCACTCCCTATACTTCATCCATTAATATTATCTATGGTCTCTCACTTTCTTCTACCATACCAACCACCTTCAACTATTCATCTATCTCCATCCTTCCTAAATCATTCATCATACTCCTCATATTCAATACTCAATCCACTTCATACTCCATCATATCATCCATTACTAGAATCTACCACATTACTTACATCATCTTCTCACGAGAATCATGCAACATAAACGATTCATTCACCTCCAATAATATTTCATCTACATACTTCAATAACTTCTTCATTACTTAACTTTTTATTGTATCTCCTAAATTCTCTTAATTGTCATACTAATCATTCATTACTGGAAGAATTTTTGTTAAGTAGATATAATTGATTACTGGAAGAAGTATCGGTTGTTAAAACATTATGTGTGATAGAAACAACACCTCAATCAACAATAATATCCACATCTCCTAATTGTCTTTGGGTTCAACTATCTAAATTATTATTAATCCTAACTCCAATCCATACTTCCTTACCTCTTGGAATCTTACTAATACTACTCACTTCCAATCCATTACTTCATTCAATACTCACAACAACACTCCCATCACTCCCTATCTTTACTCCACTCTTTTCATCATAGGCTCATAAGTATCATTCACCACCATCCCATCTCACATAAAAGAACATGGTTTGCTTTTTTCTACTATCCATACCACTTACTACTGGCACAGTTATTTTTCCACTACCATCACTCTCATAACAATATCCTGGAACATATCCCAACCCTCATCTATTGAATCCTAATGACTTCACATCTATATCATCTCATTCTCATAAATTTACTAAATGAGTATAGACTTTTCCACTCACCAAATAATCATCCAATCCACTATCATTAATCCAACCATTCTCCACTAACTTACTCCAATCTTTCTCATTAAACCCAACACTATCTTCATCTTGTGATACATTCACAACACCATCCTTCTTCACCAGGACTTTTGTTGCAACATTCTTCCCATCACTTTCTATACTCACCTTACTTATATTTGTTTTTCATGCACTATTTACATCACTTCTATACTCCAAAAAACTATCATCATCTATACTCCTATCTACTCCAATATCACTCCCAAAAATCAACTTAGTTCCATCAAACTTAAACACATATCATCCACCAACCAAATCTCATAAAATAGAAAAGATACTAGCACCAGCATCAAAAACAATCTCTCCATCAATAATATCATCAACATCACACTCCAACTCCAACCCACTCCAATCAATATCATTCATATCATCCCACACCTCTCCAACAATAGTCTTCACTTTCTTATCGGTGAAACTTTTATCTGCATCAATTATTTGCACATCTAAGAACCCCATTAAATCATTAAAATGCACTTCAACTTCTTTCAACCCTCCTTCCACTCACACTATCACTCCATAACATATTAATTTCTCAATTCAACCATCCAACTGCTTCGTAACCTTAATCTTCCTATAATCATATAACCACTCACTATTAGCATAATCACCTAATAAATCCACACCAAACTCTCACACTCACTTTCCACTTAATTTTTCACTAAAAGAGAAACTAGGCACATTCAATATCTGTCCTTCTATCTCCCATCACTTATTCAACAAATATACATTATACATCTTTACATCAATACATCACTAAAAGTAATATTTATATCAAAATCACTATCATACAATCACCCATCCTTATCAAAAATAAGGAATCTCGTAATTCCTAATACTATTGGTCGCACACTTCACTCCTGTCTCGCTCCTCATTGACTTACTCCATTCTTTGTTATGGTCTCACTCTTACTATTAACCACTATCACATCTCCATCAACTCCATCTATATCCATCACAAAACTACTCCCATCAGTAATATTCTTTATCATCACTGGTCCATCAACATCGCCAGTACAATTCAAAGTAATCTCCACAGGTGATTCTTCACTTCCTTCTCCATAACATTCTGTATACCCATAATTACTATTCATCTTCACTCCTAACTTCACTCCCAACTTCATCCCTCCATAATTACTTTCTATTCATGTAGCCACCTTTTCAATCGCTCCAAATAATCTCGCATCATTAGCAAACAATACAACATTCCATTTTCTATCTGCTCCTTCCATCCAATCATCTTCTTCTATCTCTACATCCAATGGCTCTTTTATCCTTGCATCAATAACCCACTCCCTATCCTGCTCATCACTAGCACTAAAAACTTTCCTCTCCACTTCTCATCCACTACTTTGCATTTTAAATAATGAATCCAAATAATCTCTTCACTTACTCAATCCTACTTTATTATCTGCTCTAATTATTCATGCAACAAAAATCCTTCTCCCTCTTATATAAGTTCTACTATCATCCACTCCATTACTACCATCAATATTACTTATCTCATCATTGAAGTTTTTTTTCCTCCAATCACAAACTTGAATAGCAATCTGGAAATCATCTGTTGTTTTACTTATCAATCATCCATTCCATTTATAACTCTTTCCAATCATCTTTATTATAATTAATTATTTAAAAATTTATGACTTCCATTTTAGCTTCTCAAAATTACTCCAATAATCTCATGCTCCATGATTATTTATTGTATTATTCTGCACCTTATTAGTAACATGTCATCACTCACTATACCCATTCCTCATCCCTTCTAGTTTCCCAATCAATGCCCTATTCTGTTTTACCATCCATTGTGGCACAACATACTCTCACTTATGCACTACTCATGCAACATCATTCACTCCTCCATCTCATGTATATCCTCATCATGCAAATCACTTACTAGCCCTAGCACTATTCAATTCTCTTTGCTTAACGATAGCTCCATTTATTTGTCCTATCAATGCCCTATATTCATTGGTCATAGCATTGGTATTACTCATCAATATCTCATGTGTCGTATTACTCAATTCAATAGTCGCACTCGCAACATCTCTCTGCATCTGTATCAACTCCTCTTTCTGTTCTTCTAACTTCAACTTATCCCTAGCTAACTTCAATATAAGATTCTGCTCTTCTGTACTTAATCTTTTAAACTGTTCCGTAGCAATTAAAGCATTCAACTCCTCCTCACTCTTTATATTTTTCTCCTGGAAGAACTTATATATATTCTGCTCCATCTCCAATCTCTTCTTACTCTCCTCAAACTTAGCATTCTCCAGGTCAATCTTATCTTGCGCTTCTTTCTTCACATTCTCTTGCTCTTGTTGGAAGTCCAATGCTTCTCTTCTCTCCTCTGATAATTCAGCCCTTTCCCTTTCTGCTTTCAATAACTCACTTATATCTTCTCCCTCTCATTTGGTGGCTTCACTTATATTCAACTTGGTGTCTGCTAACCTGGTCTCCAATTCTTCCAACTCCTTCTTCAACTCAATCTCTTTCTCCAACTTATCTTCTACATCAATATTTCCACTATTGAACTCATCATTCAATTCTTTCACAGCTTCTTTCTGTTCTTTAATACTCTTCTCTATTTCTACCTGGCTCTCTATTTGGTCTCTCAAAAAATCATTAGTATTACTATTCAAATCATTATTAGCATCACCTTCAATCTCTTCAACCATATCATTATATTCTTCACTCAATTCTCTCAATTCATTTTTTATCTCTCTCAATCACTTCACTATCCCTTCATTATACTCCACTATCTTCTCACTATACTTCTCACTCGACTTCTCAAAATCTTCATTAGCATCTTCTAAATCTCCAAATCCATCTTCTACATCCTTCATTGCTTCCTTAATATCTTTTGCCATGTTCTTTCATGCCTTTCATGCTTTATTTGTAGCATCTTCTACTCATCACATTCCTAACTCTGCTATTCATAACGCCCCCATAAACGTACTATCATAATCCTTCAACACCAAATCATTATCACTCACTATCTTATCCTTCACCCTGGTATTACTGGCAATTATTTCATCTCCCATTTGGTAGAAATTCGCTTTCACTTCTGCAAAGGCTCATTTAGTATTCTCACCAAACTCATCAACAAACTCATTCCCTGCTTCTCCTACTTTATCAAAAGCAGCCTTACTCGCACCAACTAAATCAACATATTCCTTTTTCTGAATAGTATTTAATTTCCCTATATTTACTCCCAATAATCTTTCTGCTTTGGCAATGAACTCATTAATCTTATCAACTGCACCACTTACCATATTAGTCACTCATGCAATGAGATTCTGTGAAACTCCACTAGCTACCAATTTAGCTACATCAGCAAAAGCACCGAACAAACTTGTCACTACCTTAAACCCATTCCTCCAGGCATTCATTTGGTCTTTATTTACTGCTACCACTAACTTCACAAAACTACTCAATGCAAAGGCTATTCATCTTATAGCTATCCCTAGCCCTCTAAACATCTGCAATATAATCTCACCGAAGCTCTGTGTATCTTCTCATCACTTACCCATCTCTATTCCAAACGCACTCATCACATCAGTTACAATGCTCTTGATTGCTGTAAACACTACTCCAAAGGTTCTTCCTATCTCTATTATCGCCTGGAATATCGCAGCTCAATATTTCTGTATGAATGTATCAATCTTTCCCAGGATTCAACCTACTTGTCATGCAACATCCTTTCAAGCATTTGCAAAGGTATCTTTTATCGTACCTTGCAATCTCTTCAACTGATTAGCAAAGGAAGCACTCGTTCTTACTGCATCTCCCTGTGCTTTGGCTGTCTTATCTAAATACAACTCGTAAGTCGCCAACGCCTTCTGCTGTGCATTCAACTCCTCTCCTGTCTTGGCTATTCCCAACTGGTAGGCTTTTTGATTCACTTCTGCCTGGTTCATAGATATTCCCAAACTCTTCAATGCCTCTCTCTCTCCCAACAATCCTTTAGTAAGAGCATTGATTGCCTGGGCATCTGATATATTATTGAAACTGGCTAGGTCCACCCCTAACTTCACTATCTCTTGCGATAATTTACTTGTAGCTTCCTCACTAAACCCCAATGGATTCAATAAATCTCCTATACTCGCACCAAATCACTTCAAATCCAAACTACTTCTACCAACTGCACTAGCTATATCATCAAAGGCTCTATTTGCTTCTTCTGCTACACTACCAAAAACAGTATCAAACTTACTCTGTGTCTCCTCCAGGTCACTTCACAAGGTCAATAGTTTCTTACTGAATGCTATAATCGCAGCTACCGAAAAAGCACCGGCAATGATTCAACCCAACTTCCCAAAAGACTTTCACATTCTACTGGTTTGCTTTTGGCTTTCATCACCCATCTTCTTTACTCCATCCTTCACTCTCTTTGTAGCCTTCACCAATCCATTATCATCAAAGGTCACTCACACTCTTAAATCTCCAATATTTCCCATAGGAACAAATTAATTATATAAATTTCCAAACTTCTTTTTAAATCAACTCTTATTTGGTTTCTCACTCTTTCTCTTCTTATCATATTCTTCTCTACCAATTATTACTCCTATATCTTCACTATATAAATTGAACTCCCATAAACTCATCTTCATTATACTCTCGTTACTTTGATTCAAATAATGCATTACTCTACCGACTAGAATATGGAAGTCATGCCCTATACTATCATCTGAATCTTCAACAACTTTCTTAGAACTTTTGTTGGCTCATCATAGGGCTTTTTTAAACTCTTCTTCTATATTCTCATCTTCCATCCTAATCAAATAATCAACCCACAACTTGAATTGCCTTTTATTCAATATAGGCAACTCATCATTATACTCCATCAACATATCCTCATACACACTTTCATCTCTCTCCAGTATTCTCCAATAACTTTCAACACTCATATCACCACACCTAAACTCTTTCCCATGATACTTAAAAACATTTACTCTTCTCATACCCCTATCTTCTTAGATAAAATATTTATAAACTGGAATATTTGCCCATCATCCCAATTCTTTAAATCCACCTTCTCATTAAATACTCACAAATATTCTTCCACTACTGGCTTCCACTTATCTATTCTCTTTACTCATCTCAATCTATCCCATAAACCATACCTCACTCCCACAAAACTCTTCATTACTCCTACCGGTATATCTCACATCCTATACCCTTTTCCATTCACCATTAATGTATCAATACTCTCATCTCTATCTAAATCATATACCACCATCTTTTTTGCCCAAAATAAAAAGCATACTACTATCCAAAGTAATATGCTTCCTATTTTATTTTTCAATGTCTATGCAATTTCTATCCTTGTTGCTCATCAACAATTCTAAACAATGAGTTGTCTGATGTAGGTTGTGCCTTAATCTCTATGGCAAATGTCGCTGCATCATCTCCTTCATCTGGTTGCCATGTGAACTCTATTCCTGCTCTATTATATCCTTCAAAAAATTCTACATAGAACTCCTTCCCATCACTATCAGTATTTACAAACTTATATTGATTAACCTGGAGAGTTTTAAGTACATCTTTAAACACCAATGTCTTACTACTCGCAGGAGTATATTTATAATCAACTGTTATGACTCCTGTCTGTGCTGTCATTGGAGTAACATAGATATTCCCATTAGCATCTTTAGATATACTATAATCCGTATCTTCTGTAAGAGCAACATCATCTTCCTTCACATCATATCATGCTACACTAAAGTCCATTATAGACTTATCAGCATTTCTATAATTCAAAGCAATATTCTGTCCTGTTACCCAACCAGTTCACTTCTCTTCTCCTGTAACTGTAACTTCACTACCATCTGAACTAGCATAATCAGGCAACCCAGTAAGAGCATATATATTCTCCAAATTGAACTCATACAGATTAGCACTAAACAATGCTTCATCAATCTTAGTCTTTGGTGCCATCTTTGCATTATCTGCAACTAATTCTTTTGTGGTTGTGGTTACATTCATTACTGCATCTTTCAATGCACCAAAGTTAGTAAATGTATTTCCATTGTCTGTACTAACCATTAGCTTTCCACTACCAAACTTTACTGTCTCTGTGTTTTGGAATGTTGTTTGCATTTTATCATATAATAAGAATTTAAAATAATCTCTATTTGGCAACCTTAACTCTAACCGTAATATTCAACCCATACATCTTAGCACTAGAATCTCGCTTTCCTATATCTTTCAATACCAGTACACTTTTGATTCCATTACTATCATCTCTCTCTCAATGTAATATAGCATCTATCCTATCTCCTATCTCATCAGCTTCTACATCTGTACTAGCCCACACCGATAATTGAAAGATATGTTTTTGAATAGATTGTTGGCTAAAAGCCCTTTCCCTATTCAATCTAAATATACTCACCAAAGGTACATCAATATCCACATCAGCAACACCACCAACTATCTTATCGGCACTTCCTACTAATGTAATCAAATCTGTATCTCCAATTAGTTTACTATAGATATACTCATTACTATTCATTGTATCATCTTAATAAGCTAAATGACATTTTTTTCAATGTCTATTATTTCCTACTTCAAATATCTTCATAATCTCCTCTTCACTACTTTGGCAAACAACTTTCATGCTTCCTCTTCATTCTCTATCAATGCCAACCTTAGAAAGCTCCTTGGTGCCATATACCTACTCCCAAACTCTAACCAATATCCATAGTTCGCTGCATTCTGCAATGTTCCTATAATATGCTTATACTTACTCTCCTTATTGGTTGTGATACTTCTTTTAAGATTCCCTGTTACTGGAGCATCAGGATTCATTGGCAACCTCTCTGGGTCTCTTGGGGTTATATCCTTCACCTTTCCTTCCAACATCAACACCACATCATCCATCCCAAACTCCAAAGCATCTTTTATCTTCTCCTCATCCAACTCAAACTCCCATCACTTTCATTTTATCTTACTCATTCCACTTTATCAATAAAACAAAGTAAATGGTCATCTCCTCATCCTATTCATTGCACAGGCTCAACACTTCTCACATCATACCTAATACCTCATATTGTAACCCTATCTCTCTCTATGATGTTTTGGTTCAATAAGAACCTGGCTTTGTGGGTCGTTTTTCTATATCACCCTACTCATTTCTCCAATCAATTCTCATAACTTACTTTGTTTGCACTAACCACACACAATACATCATTCTCTATCTCACTCCAATTTCCTTCAACTGGACTTCCATATTTATTCTTACCAGGAACATTCCTTTCTATCAAACATTTCTTTCCATGTCTTCCAATCACCTTACTCAATAACTTCATCTATCTTGCTCTTCAAAAAGTAAAAGCCCTATATCTCTTTAAAATATCCAGGCTACTTCTACCATACTTCGCCTTAGCCATATCCTCCACTTCAACATCACTATAATAACTCAATCTTATTCCATCAACACTCTCACTCTTCAATCTCTCTTCTCTCTCTCCTCATTGATTATTATATTCATCCCTACACATATTCAAAAATACTCACTCAATATCTCACACCTCTTCCAGGTCATCCCATCAAGCAGTATATTCTACCTTAATCTCTCCACTTATACTCGACTTCAACACAACCCTTCTTCCTCTTATCATCTTCACCTCACCACTCATATCATTCCCATCTTCATCATACAGACTTATGGCTCTTATATTTCTCAATCTAAGGAATAACTTATTTGGTCAATCTAAATACTCCACATATTCGGCGGTACCTAAATTCCATCAAAAGAAATTATCTAGGCTCTTGGTCATCCTAGATATAATACTACTTAAACTATCATCCTGGGTATCATCTGTGATACTCAAAAATCCCTTCAATGTACTTAACTCGGTATACTCCATATTATTCAAATTCACTAAATAAATTATTCCAACTCACTCACTACTCACTCCAACTAATCAACCACATCTTCTAATTCTTCAACTTCACTCTTCACACTTCATACATCTACTTCAAACCAATCTGTATTCACAACAAACTCCACAGGCTCTCTTAAACTATTAACATCATAACTAACAACAAAACTAATTCTATAAATTCAGCTCCTAGACATAAATGGCAATCATAATCAAAAATCTCATATAACATCTGGATTCCCTTCCGTACAATCACTCTCACTCTTACCAAAACTATTACTCCATTCCTTCACATATATCCTATATTCATCACCCTTCTCCTGGAGGTAGGCAGTAACATTGGCAACACTGGTTATATATCTGCAATATTCTACTCTATAACTCACTGTATCTCATTGCACATAAACCTCCTTATCTACTGGGAATGGTTCGTTCCAAAAATCAATTACAGCTATTGGCTTCAATGCAACATTATAATACAGGAATCCAAACAAACACAACAACCCAATTCATAATGTCTTCCAAATATTTTCCTTAATCATTATCAACCAACCTTTAATAAATAAACTATTCCTCATGCGATAGCAGCCATTAATGCTTTCCATATAATATCCCAACTTGTCTTATATGGCTTAAACTCTTCATTACTTACCATGTTCTTCTTAATCTCCTTCAACTCTTGCTCTATCCTACTCACATCATTCTCTATCATAACAATCTTCCCTGTATTGGTTAGAATCTTATCTGCCTTTCTACTTAACTTGTCTATGTTTTGTTTTATATATCTCATCTCTACCTTAAACTCACTCATTACTTCATTATCCGACATCACCAGTGACTATAATATATTTAAAACTTCCCAACACATTATTCTTCTTCTCCCTCACCCTTATCATCTCCTTCTCCACCATCATCATCTTCTGCTCCATCTCCTTCTCCTTCTCCATCAAACTTACCTGCATCATCATCTTCTAATAATTCCACTAGGTCGGCTTTCTTTTCATTCCCTTCTAACTCTACTCCTTTCTCTTCAAAACCTCTCAATGTGACCTCTTCCAATAGTTCAGTCTTATTCATTTTCTTATATGCTTTCTTGGTCTCTGTCTTCTCTTCTTTTACTGCCTTCACTTCAACCTTACCAACCAACACAAATCCATGAATCAAATAAGTTTCTGCATTTGTTACATTTACTGTTCTTCCTGGAGCGATACCATTATAGGTATTCTTACTCTTGTTTACTAACTTCACCAATTTTTCCATCATCTGTATATATAAGATAAAATTATAATACTCCATCAATGTATGTAAGCACCTATTTTTTTCAATGTCTTTTCCACCAATAAGAAAAACCACCCAAAAAGGTGGCTCTCTCATCAACAACTATCTTCCTATTATTTTACCAATAGATTCTTAGCTATTGCCATTGCTTCTGGTGATTCTACTTGAACATCCATTCTAGCAGTAATTACAAACAATGTTCCTCTCAATCTTGCTTCTCTTTGTGGTTCAATTGTGATTGCTCTTTGGATTCCTCGTAGAATATTCTTGTCATTTCCTAGAATAACACTCGCTCCATCCAAAGTACATTCATGTACCACATTCTCATTACTATCTCCACTATCTAAGTCAAACGGTATAGCATCTTCTAATGTCAAATTATCTGTAGCGATAGATGCAATAGTAGAAGCAAACTGTTTCGCTTTTCCATAGTTCAACACAACAGAATCTCATGCAGTTAATCCACTAGCTTCTCCAGTAGAAAGAGGGACAACAAGGTCTCCTGCTGTTACATCTGTATCTATTGAAAGAGCAGAACCAATTGCGACTGGTTCATTTACATCCATGTTTGGTACTTCAACAAAAGGTTTACCATAAGCACCTCTTTTATCTACTGTATTCAAACTAACTTCATATTTATCATTGAAGTCAATTATAAGGTCATTTGGCATATACAATCCATTCACTCCCTTTCTGAATTTAGTAGCAAGAGATTTGTATAATTTAGACAACTTCGCTTTATCCATATATCTATCTTCAAAAAGATTCGTATCTGCACAATCAATAATCGTACCTCCATCTTTTTGGATTCTATACATTGCTCCGTCAAACTGTTGTAGACAATCCAATGGGTCATCACTCTTTCTTCCATACAATACTATATCTTCAATTTGGTTTTGACCTTGTGAAGCAATCATTCTCATCATGTGTTCTTTGAACTTAGCACCTTCAATGTTATCTTCAATTTCATCATCATAGATAAACACCTCTGCAATAACTTCTTCACTAGATAACTGAATACTTGATGTCAACGCTTCAACTCTCTTAGCCTTATCCAACTCTACTCCTCTCGTAGCAGGGTAGAAAATCTTTTTCCCAATACCAATCTTACCAATCTTGGCTTTTGGTTGATTCATTCTAATCACTCTAATTCTATTCAACAACACACTTTCATCCATCACATAATCAATAAATGCATTGGCTTGTGCTGTATTCAAATGGACTAGGTCGCTAGTTTCTCCATTTGTAAATGCTTTCATAATCTTTTGTGCTTTGTCCATCTTCAATATATACATATAAATTTAAAAAGGTTTATACCCTATACTCTATTATGCCCAAACATTGTCAGGGTCTCATGCTTGATTCTTCTCTATATTCTGTTGGCTACCCTTACTATAAGATTCACATTTCTCCAGTCTCCCTTCCAATGCTTCACATTTAGTAATTCTTTCTCCTACTTCTTTCAAATCACTTACAATCTTTCCAACATCATCTCCACTAATATTTAGTGAAGCATATTTCTTTACATCTTCAATACTAACTTCCTTCAATACTTCTTCTAACTTAGCAACTCTTTCCTCCATTGCTGTTCCTTCTGCTTCTGATTTTTCAACCTTACCTTCTAACTCCTCTGCTTCTTTAGAGATAGTTTCTTGCAATGTTGCAACCTCTTCTGCTTTCAAAACCACTTCATCAAATTTCTCTTCTTTGATTAATGTAACAATCTCGGCATTCAACTCTGCCATCTTCATAATGTTTTCCTTCATTGTCTTATATAATAGTTAAATAAATACTTGGTACGATTGACACAATAGCATACTTCCTATTTTTTTCAATGTCTTTTGTATCTCTCACTTATTTCATCCAACTTCTTCACACTCTCCTTACTTAATTTACTCTTCTTCTCCTTCTCTCCATCTCGCATCTTCTGAATACTAAACCTATTCTCTGCATAAGCTACGGCAGGTCTTTTCCCTTTCCTTAATAAACTCACTCTCTCTACTACACACTCCACTAACTTTTTAGCCATCTTCCACATCTTAATAATAAAAATTAAATACTTATCCTAGCTCCACTTCCTTCAATACTAATCCCCACATAATCTCCATTCAATATTTCATCATACAAATCATCACTAAACTTAATCCCTATAATCCGACTTCATGCAGGTATCACCAATTCCTCATCCTCATCCACAGTAAAGTCACATGGCATTATATAACTCTCCACATAATCATACTCCTCATCTTCTATATCACTATTCTCCTCATGGTCTATATTAATCTTCTTCTTACTTAGGTTCATAACGAACTCATGAGCTGTCTTGGTTATCTCATCCACATCCATTATATCTCCATTTCTATCCTCCTCATCAGGCACTAATGCAACAAATAATATTGTATTATGCTTGCTCTCACTTTTTATTAGTCTCACCAATCACATGACATATCATTAATAGCTAAATTATTGCCTAACTTATACAATAAAAAAAGCCCTAATCAATGTCTATTGACTAAGGCTATACTTTATATCACTTGGACTTCCTATGGCTCTTAGTCCATTCTTGGGTCACTCAATCTCTTCTTATGGTCACATCTACATCCAGGGAATCTCAATGGTCTACTATGCCCACTTGGGTAGTCATCATCAGCAGGAATCCAACCAACACTAGCATTCTCCTCACATCACTCACTCACCTTATCATCTTTTTGGGTGGTCCATCTCTTCCATCCTTCTACACCATACTTCTCCTGGAGCAACTTAAACTCCTCATCCTTTCATGCTATATAAGCATTCCCTAATTCTGTGGTAGCTATCAACTTACTTCTGTAAGGACTGAAAGCAAAATCACTTTTAAGAATCTTAGCAATATCATTATATCACTCTCCACTCTCCAACGCCTTTGCCACTAACCCATTAATCCTTTTCCTAGTCGTACTATCTACCCTAGTAACTAATAAGGCTGCATTTTCCTTTGCCCATCTACTGGCACTATCAGCATCCATATTGAAACTCAAATCTAATCCAGGCTCAAACTCTTCCATATCTATTCATAATCTCTTCACTCACCTCATGAATCATCTACTTATTGCTTTCCCAATCACCTTCAACATCTCGGCAAACAAATCCACACTCATCTTCTCTACCTTATTCTCATCATTCTCCTTCAAATACTGATTCTCTTTCAACTCCTCATCATACTCCTTATATAATTTCACAAACAACTTATTCAATGACTTAATCAATTTCTTCTGCTCCTTCACCAACTCCTTATCCCAATCAAACAACTTCACAGCTTCCTTCATTAATCACACTTCTTCTATCTTCTTTACTCCATCTATATTCACACACATCCTAGACATCATACAATCTAAAATTACTCATACATTTTATTAACCTCTTCTGTTATCATTTTCTCTACCTTACTCATCACCTGTCACATGCTCATCCCATCCTTCGCCATCTTCTCTATTTCTCACATCCTATCACTCATATCATCCACATCTCCATTACTAGCATTCAACTTCTCACCTTCACCATTTGGTAATGGGTCTTTCCCTATCATAGCCCTTCCTTCATCAGGAGTCAATATTGGTCCACCTACATATCTATTAACTACTGTACTCATCTCACTATCATCACTCGTATCAACACTCACAAATTCAATACTCTCATACCCCTCTTCTTCCTGGAAGAGATATTTAAGTTGTTTCAATAATCTCTTCTGTTCCGGCTTAACCAAAAACTTATTCATCTGTTCTATCGCAGTCTTACTGCTCGCATAATTACTATTATCACTCAATATCAAATCATACGGTATATTCAATCTTACTGCACAACTCTTCTCCAATTCCTTTCTATATGGTAGAAGGTCTTTTGCTACTGGCTTATCAGTTACATCAATCTTCTTTACTTCGGTTGGTACCATCACCCAACTATAATCATTCGTATCTCCTTTTATCTTACTCTCCAAATATGCAACCAAATCCTCAAAATCCTCATCACTTAAATTATCCTTCACATCCTCTAAGAAAGAAACATTAATTCCTCCTCTCTGAAAGAAAGCATCAAAGTTACCATCTATATTTCCTATCAATGTCACAGGAACAATAATTGGTTCCCATACACTATCTCCATAATCCTTATCCTTCAAACTGATTCTCTTAAAATTGATTATCCCATTCAACTCACTATTCCACCCACACTTCATCTTTTTATTGGGCACTAGGGTATCACTCTTGGATTCCTGTATATTATCAAATACCTTCATAGCATCATCCCTCTCCTCTTTTGGAATCCACTTGTTGAAATACTGTGCATCTACTCCTACTCTCTGCACAAACCCATCTCATCCATTTATATATCTCACACTATCATTAATTACTGGCTCTAATCTTATTATATCTCACTTAGCATTCTCAATCACTTCAAAAAACGCACTACCTTGCAACAACCTATTCTTCACCAATAATTCTATATCAACCAACATATTAATCTTATTCAACAAATCTTCATTATCACACTTAAACCCACTATCACATCACAAACTAACCTTATCAGTCAATCCACTTACGATATAACTATTATCATACAACATACTTAAAGCAGCAGCACTAATACTAGGCTCTTTCACACTACTCCCTCATGCCCAATTCTCATTCAACTGCTTTGATTCTCCACTCTCTGCCTTTTTATCAAATACTTTTGACACCATACTTCCTCCACTAGCTTTCTTTACCTTACCTCTTGCCATCACTTCACATAAATATCTAAAAACATTCCAACCTTATATCTTATTAATTATTTCTCTCAATGTCTATTCTCTATCTCTCTAATCATTCACTCAATCACCTTATAATCTCTCACAAAACTTTTAATGGCTCTCTTCTGCTTCTTATTACATCCCAGGGTCACCAATACAGCATTCAATGTATAACTATTTTCGGTAGGCAAACTGTCACCATGCTCCAATCTCAATAATGCACGCTCATCTACCTTTGTCTCCCTAGCCAATTCCTTCGTACTCATTCACCTATCTATCCTCAATACTCTTACCAGGTTTCATAATGCACTTATGGTCTTGGGGTATCGCTTCTTTAGATTATCTGTATAGAACTTATCTTTCTCCAGGTCAAAAAACCTATACAGACTATCCAATATACTCTTCCTATACTTTCACTTACTACTTCCCTTCATTATGGAAATTAAGACACTTTGACTAATTCAAGTATCTCTACTCAATTTACTCAAACTATCTTCCTTTCCTGCATACTGCATTATCTCATACTTCAAACTCATAACACAACCATTACAAATTAAATCACATTCTCTTACAGAAATCACCAACCATATCACTACTACTCATTACCTTCTTATCTCCTCACACTCCATCAACTATCTTAATATCATTCTTATCACATACTTCCTTCTCTGGTATATTATCACTACTCCTATCTCCTCCATTCATAAAATACTTAGGTCTCAATAAATCCAATGCTTCAATCATATTATCTCCTGGAACACTTGTAACTATCACACCAGTTTCATTAATACATCTCCCTACACTCTCCACTATCTTCATTCTATCTTCCAGGGGTAGAAAGCAATAACCTTTCTTATCCATCAAAAACTTATCATCATTCACCACTACCACAAGGAAATCTAAATAATAACCCTCTCACCTATACATAGCATCTCTCATTAAATCAATATGCCCACTATGGATTCCATCAAACCCTCCACTTACCATACCAATCTCTTCTCCTATCTGCTCCTTACTTATTCCAATATACTCTACTACTTCATCAAACTTCTTAATAATCATCTTAATACATATATATAATAAATAAATGTCAATATTCTCTAATCAAATCACTTTCCATACATCCCTACGCAACTTTCTTCATTCAATTTACATTAACCCTCTTCAAAACTCACATTCTCTTCCCCTCTTTACTTTTCATATTTCTAATATTATTTACTACTTCTCACTCATCTAGTCATCTTCATGTTCCTATATATCATACAATACACAAAAGCATCCATCACATCATCATTCTTTATATCAGGGAACTTAGTGAGTTGGTAGACTAAATCACTCAATCATCACGACCTAAAGAATATATCTCAAAACTCCAAATCTCCTACTATACTCATCAACCTTTGTCTCTTCCCTTCTGTTGCATGCACTCCCTTCATAGGCAATCATGCTTTCTTTAAATCCAGGAACAACTTATATTCTTTGTTGGTTTCATATACGATATAATCAGGCTTAAACCTTTCATTCAAACTCTTAATATTCTTCTCATTCGCCAATGGGTCTAACTTATATCATTCACTATATAACTCAAAAACTTTATCTCCTTTTACTCCTACAACACATACTCCAGTAAAATCATTTGCTTCTCCATCCTTCACAGCTGGGTCAATACTCATTATCACTCTATCAAACTTCTTTGGTATACTCTCCCAATACTTAATCCATGCTTCTTTCACTAACCTCTCTCCACTCACCATTGGTATATGCCTATACTCTTGATTGAAGGAAGCAGTACCCATTTTCTTTAATTTCCTTTTCAACATCTCCACACTTCGCTTCTCTGGTCGCAATAGGTTACCAAAGTTCTCATCACACGCACTCTTCATAATCGTCTTCCATCACCTCTTCTTCAACTCCATAACCAAACACATCTCACTTATTATCGTTCACACTACCACCATCTTAAACTTACCAACATCATCTATATCATCTACTATAGCACCATAGAGAGTATTGATTATCCAATTATTGAAGTCATCAATTACTCTTTTATTTCTTATATCTTTATCTTCCTGTGGGTCATCCACTATTATCAACTCTGGTCTGCTTCATCTGAAAGCCTGTCCTTTGGTACTGGTTCACAAATATACTCCATTCAATAACTCTACCTCCTTACCAGTCCACTTCCTCAATCTCTTATCCTTCACATCATCGCTATTATTCGGCACGAGATTCCCAAATATCCATAGTAAACTACTATTCTCTTCCAACTCCTTCCTTATCTTACCAATACTCTCCTTACCTAGCTTCTCACTAGATATATATGATATACTATAATACTTCTCATAACATCATGCCCACAACATATACTCTATTATCGTTGTACTTTTTGCATGCCCCCTGGGGTATATACAATTAACATCATCATCACTATCCAATGCTTCCCATATCTCTGCTTGGAAGTCTGCTACTGGTAATTTCTTATTTGTATCTTGCAATATTCCTTTCCTCTTCTCCAGGTGAAAATGCACAAACCACTTTTTATCATAATATCATCTCGTATACACCCAACATCTTTTATACTGCTCACTCATACCATCCCAAAACTCTTCACTATCTACATCAACACAATTAATCATATCTTCATAATCAACCCTAGATAGCAACCTTGGCATCACATACCTCTTACTTCTCTTTTTTTGGAACATCTTGTAAATACTTACTTCTAAAGTCCATCTCTCATTGCTCCAATCTTCATGTATCTTCTACCCTTTCCACATAACTCGCATCCCTTCTCCTCACTATCTCAAAGGCTAGCTTTGGGTCTTTCAATGCTCCACTCATAACCTTCTTCTTCAATACTGCCATAAACAAATCCTTGGCTCCCTCGATAATGTAAGCAAACCCATCTATTCTACTCATCCAATCATAATACGTTACCCTACTAATTTTGGCATAAGCACAGGCTTCTGTTATATTCATGCCCACCTTAAATGCTTCCATTAGTTTCCTTACAACTGCATTATTGAATTTAGTAGGTTTTCATGTATATATCACTCACTCACATTCTACCTTAATATCCACATTGTTTTCATATACCTCTCCATACAACTCATCCATTCATTGCATCTCATATACACTCTTTGGTACATCTCATCTATATATTGCATCATTCTTCTTACTTACATTCTTCTTCCCTATTCTCTTTACTGGTTTCTTCCTTGTTACTTTCTTCTTCCTGGTCACTACTGCCTTCTTCTCTGATTCCTTTTTTTTACCCCTTGGTTTATTAATTATCACCATCCTTGACACTTTCTACTAAGTAAATGTATTATCAAAACCACCTTCTTCTTACACTCTCCATCCATACGAACCAGGACAGAAAGAAATACTTTTTAAATCTTCACTCAAATCATCATCCCTTATATCCTATTATCTTTGTACTTAGGTTTATGTATTCCACTAACACATCAACCTCTCCTCATCCTTCAAATCATCTTACACCTACAACAAAGCAAACTTTCTCGGTCTTACTGTCTCGGTAAAACTTACCATCTGCTATCGCCTTCTTATAACCACCTCTCCATTTAACATTATTCATCACACATCATACAAAATATAAAAGTAATCCTATATTCCTCTGTAGGGAATCTTTACAACTGGGTTTGTGCTTCTTGCAAAATCATACTTCACTACATCTCACCACTTCTCCTTCATTATCTCGGCTTGTTTCTTCTCTCTATCCAATGTCCTATATGCTCCACATCATCACTTATCTTTTATATGCCCACAGGTATAATGCCACTTGTTACATCTCAATACTTTTCAATCTCTATGGCACATCTGAATAAATAAATCATAATCTTCATTCAATCCCAACCTCTCATCATACCTTATATCACCTAACTTACCCATAACTATGCAGGTAAAAGGTCATAGAACAGGGCTATGGAAGCTATATGGGGTATACTCCCTATAAAACTTTGGGTCACTCTGTAAATTTATTCCAAATAATCCTATATCCAAATCCATACACATCTTCCACATATCCTTAATCTTCCGATATATATCTTCATAGTTCACTTCATTCTTCACCATATCTTCATAATATCCCACACTCTTCACATCATCATCCATTAACACACATACATCATCACCATTCTTCTTACTATACTCTACCATCCAATTCCTCACCTTAGCCATATTCCCTTTCAACTTATCACTCATAATCAACACACTCTCCTTCCCATACTCTGCTACATACCCATCTGCTTCAAATTCATGCACACAAATCTTCACACCTGGTATCAATTTATTCACCTCCACTCCTCACACTCTCTTGTATGATGGCGTATAGTATCATATCTTATATCCCATGATTAATCCATCAACCTTTCTAAAAATTTCCCTCAATCAATTACTCTTCCTATTCCACTCCTCACATATCCAGGCTTAGCATCTTTTGCCTTCACTGTTTTTATACCTAACTTCTCTTTGGCTGTCATCCAATCTACATCATTATCAAAATACAATATTACATAATTGTGGCTCTCATACAATTCCTCACTAAATTCTATCTCTGCCTTCAATCAATCTTCCTCCACATCCTTAAAAATATCCATACTAGCAAACTCATCAATTATATCATCATCCATCAAATCCTTCAACTCCTCTTCTAAGTTCTCCAGGTCATAAGTAGAATAATCTGCCAACCTATTATCCAACAATCTATATTTCTTTTTTTGCTTCTCATCCAGTCACTTTATTTGCAACACCTGGACTTCCTCCCACTTCAACAACCTTATGGCTCTTATTCTTCAATGACCTGCCAATATAACACCTTTCTCATCTATTATTACTGGATTAATGTATTCATTCTCCAATATACTTTTCTTAATCTTCTCAACCTGTGCCTTTCAATGCTTTTTGTTATTTCTCTCATACTCTTTAATCTTTCCAATCTTCATCATAACTAATTCTTTCTTTATACTCATCACTCAAATTTTCTCATTATAAAAAAGAAATACAAAACTAATTGTGCTTCACTCATTCCTCATGTTTCTTTCTTCCTTCCTCATTCTTCTTCCTCACTATTTTCTTCCAATCTCATCAAAACTCATCTTCCATACTCGCTTCAAATATCTTAGTCTCATAATCAATATACTTTCCTCCTGGTCAATGACTTTTACCCTCTCCCAAATAACTCACATACTCTTCTATCATATTCTTTGCATTTCAGCTCATTACTGGAAGGGGTTAAGTTTAAAAATTATTCCATACACTTTCAATCTCTCTTTAAACAATCATCAACACCATCAAACTCTACTTCATATATCTCACCCAACCTCGTATCAATAACCAATCACTTCAATACTCAATGTGTTACCAATTCCTCATGTTCCACATATTCAGTAAGGCTTCATGATACAATATACACATCTACTCATGTTTTAAAATCAATATCAATTCATCCACTTAACACATCTCCTGTATCTATCACTCACTCCTTCTCCACTACCACATCTACTATCACCAAATCCTTCTCTCCAAAATTAATCACTCACATCCAGGACAACAACAACAAACCAATAATTCCACAAACTACCATTACTCCAAAATTTTTCATAATTAAAAAGAAGTTACTATATAAATACATACTGTATAGTAACTCCTCTCTATAATGCAATATCTTTTCAATGATTATTCTACTTCATCTCCTCACTCTTACTTTCTATATACTTTCATATCTTCCCATACATATACTTTTTCTTCCAGGACAAACTAAATTTTATCACCTCCCTACATTGTTCCGTATTCATCTTTCACATGTGGCAATCATCTCTACTCATTTTCATCTTCCTAGCTAATGCCACGTACATCTTACTCCTATGTCCTTTCCCAAATCACAACTCTTCCAATGCAATTCTATGCTTCCTCTTCCATTCCCATATCTCATCAAACTCCAGGTGTGCCTGTATTCTCCAATACTTATCCCTGGTCAATTCACTCCTAAAATTCTTCTTACTATACTCACAATATACTCCACTATTTTTGTTTCATGCCTTCATACTTCCCAACAAAAATAAAACTTACTCCACATAACATATCCTTTCTTCAATAACTTTAAACTCTTTCTCTCACTCCACAACCCAATACTCTTCTCATACACTATCATAAACACATATTCCACCATCCTTATATCTCCTAATCTTCTTACAACTCACTTCAATAATATTCCCACTACAATCATTAGCAATAAATACATCACCAACACTAACTCCACAATCTCTCATCATGTGCTTCTTTCTTTCTTGGCCTAACTTTTTTTGCAAATCATTAATTTTTTTGTTCATCTTTCATAATTGGTTATAAATAAAAAACCACTATTCTACTAAATACACACTCGCTTGTTGTGGGTGAATCACTT
>Ga0307935_1000116_pt1 | contig 37742 bp, 46 predicted proteins | sample OrgLakmetageno92_FD_201827 | JGI IMG/M metagenome (GOLD analysis project Ga0307935, IMG submission 201827) | Saline water microbial communities from Organic Lake, Antarctica - #92 | ecosystem: Environmental > Aquatic > Non-marine Saline and Alkaline > Saline | place: Antarctica: Organic Lake...
AGTTAATTGCTTTCACGAACTCAGCACGAAGCACAACAACGATGAGTATAAGGGGGGAAGACCGTCAGGTTAATTTACATAATAATAAAATCATAAATCTGGGGGACGGAACAAACCCAGATGATGCGGTTAATAAAGGACAGATGGATTTGTGCTTAAATGAAAAACTCAATTTATCAGGAGGAACAATGACCGGGCAATTAGTTATGGGCTCTAATAAAATCACAGATTTATCAGATGGTATAGCATTAACAGATGCTGTTAATCTACGTCAATTAACTTCACTCGGAGGTCAAGGAAAACTCAATTTAACAGGAGGAATAATGACAGGCGTGTTAGATATGAGTAATAATAAAATCACTAGATTGGCAACTGGAATAGACATAAGTGATGCTGTGAACAAACTACAGATGGATTTGTGCTTAAATGAAAAACTCAATTTAACAGGAGGAATAATGACAGGCGTGTTAGATATGAATAGTAATAAAATCACCAGATTAGCAGATGGAACAGACGGGACAGACGCTGTGAACAAAGGACAATTAGACGAAAAACTCGAATTGACAGAAACAGGTAATTTAGATATGAATAACAAAAATATAGTAAATGTTTTTGAGGGAACACTAGGGACACATGCGGTTAATAAAAATCAATTAGATGAAAAATTAGATTTAAGCGGCGGCACATTATCAGGTAATTTAAATATGGGAAATAACGATATTACAAACGTGGATAATCTAACATTAAATGGTGGGGGTGGAATGTATGCGGACAGTTCTAATACCACATTTTTTAGACCACAAGGAATATCAACATTGGGACAGATATTTAATTTCACCAATTCGGCAGGAACACAAACAACTATGTTTATCAGGGCTCAAGACCGTGTTATGGAATTGTTAGGGGATATTAGAATGAATACTAAGAAAATCACAGGATTAGGACCAGGAGTAGCAGTAACAGATGCGGTAAATAGAACTCAGTTAGATACAAAATTATCATTAAGCGGCGGCACTATGAGCGGTAATATTAATATGGCAACTAACCCAGGTTTTAATTCAGCACAGATTTCGTTCCCTAATAATAATAGAATTTTAACATTATCCAACAATGATATGGTTATGTATAGGGGGAACGACCATTATATCGCCGTCGGGTCATCTGGTCCTTATGTTGGTTCAAGACTAAACCTTCAAACCAATAGAATTATTGGTTTAGCACCAGCAATTGACAACACAGATGCTGTGAACAAAGGACAGATGGATTTGTGCTTAAATGAAAAACTCAATTTAACAGGAGGAACAATGACAGGTAATTTAGATATGGGCAATAGGAATTTAACAAACGTTAATGATTTCGATTTAAATAATGGATTAAAAATAGAGGCGGACGGAAACAATATATCATATATCCAACCAAATGGAACAGGGACTAACTCACAGTTAATTGCTTTCACGAACTCAGCACGAAGCACAACAACGATGAGTATAAGGGGGGAAGACCGTCAGGTTAATTTACATAATAATAAAATCATAAATCTGGGGGACGGAACAAACCCAGATGATGCTGTGAACAAAGGACAGATGGATTTGTGCTTAAATGAAAAACTCAATTTAATTGACAGTAATCAAATTATTACATCCACAAATATTGTCGATGATTTGTGTTTAAATTCATACTCATTATTAATCGACGCCAATAATAGTAGTGTAAATAAATTGGTATTGAGAAATAAAGAATCTGACATATCTTATAACGATAATATTATTGAATTTCAAAATTCTAATCAAAAAATAGGTTCTATTTCATCAAATACCTCCACTCTCAGTTTCGTCCAACTAGGTGTTGAAATAATCGGTGAAGCAGCAGGGGATCAATTCGGACATTATCTTACTTTATCAGATAATGGTTTAGTTATGGCTGTTGTTTCCCCAAGGACTATTGGAAGTTTTACTAATGAAGGTCAGGTTAGTGTATTTGACTACAATACAAATACAAACGATTGGGAACAACGCGGTGACGATATTAATGGTTTAGCAATAAATGAACTAGGTGGAGACGTTTCATTATCAAGCGATGGTTCTATTTTAGCAATAGGAGGTCATAGAAGTGGTACTGGTATAGTTAGGGTATTTAATACCACCACTAATCCACAAACACAAATTGGTAGTACTATAACAGGAAATGCTAATGGTGATCACTTTGGAATAACTCTTGCTTTATCAGGCGACGGACAAATATTAACCGTTGGTACCGACGCAAGTAATTACGTACAAGTATATAAATTTAATTCGTCGGAATGGCAAGCATACGGTAACCAAATAACAGGAGGTTCAGGTTCTAACTTAGGTAGAATAGTAAGTTCGTCTTTATCTGGTAACATTGTTGCAATTAATGAAACATTATATAATACTACTGATGTAGGACGGGTATGGGTATATAAATATAATACTAGTAGTCAACAATGGGATGAATATTACACTATTACTGGTACAACAGCTAGCGAACGGATAGGTTCTTATGTTAGTCTATCTAGTGATGGTTTAACTATTGCCATTGGAATTCAAAATTCCAATAAAGTACGAGTATATAAATACGATGAATTGACCGGTACTACAGTTCAACTTGGTGCCGATATTACTGGCAATAGCAATAGTTTATTTGGTGCAAATGTATCTTTATCAGGAAATGGTACGAGATTGATTGTTAGCGCTCGCGTGAATGGTACAGAAGGATTTCAAAAAGGACAAGCGCGTGTTTATTCATTTGTGAATAATGACTGGACGCAAATAGGTAATAATTATAACGGATTAGTAAATGGTGATAATCTTGGATTAGGACTTAAAATATCGAGGAACGGTTCAATAATTGCTATTGGATCTCGATTACGCGATGTGGGAGGTCTTAATAGAGGAAGCGTAGTAGCATATAGAGCATTTAAATCTTCAACTTCACAAATAGAATCTATTTTTGACGGTACATCTAGTAATAAAATAGTTATTGGGGATAATATATATCTGGAATCGCAGTTAGATATGAGTAATAATAAAATCACTAGATTAGCAGATGGAACAGACGGGACAGACGCTGTGAACAAAGGACAATTAGATACAAAATTAGATTTAAACGGAGGCAGTATGGTGGGCGTTTTGAATATGAATACAAACAATATTAATAAAACAGGAATTTTAAACTTTAATAATGTTGAAGGTGTAAAAAGTAGATACTTCGACGATGGCACTCTTAATGCGACATTTTTTACACACGAAATCCAAAATGCGACATTGGTAATGAGAACAGGAGTAAATATGGCTTTTTATAAACTGGGGTCAAACGTTTCAACAGCTTTAAATCCAGGAACAGGAGGAAGTATTTTTATGACAATGGAGGGTAACGCAGGAAACCGTGTTAAAATTCATAATTTATTAGATATGAATAACAAAAATATAGTAAATGTTTTTGAGGGATCACTAGGGACACATGCGGTTAATAAAAATCAATTAGATGAAAAATTGTCATTAACAGGAGGCAGTATGGAGGGCGTTTTGAATATGAATAATCGTAATTTAGTGATGAGAGATGTTCTAAGCAATGATAGCAATTCTATTATTTGGAAATCTACAGGGGAAGATAATAATATTATAAAAACTATTGGGAACGGTAATTTAGTCTTATTATCCGCGACTGGAGCATATTTTGCGATAGCAGGAACACAGTGTTATACTAACCGCTTATTAAATATGGCTAACAATAATATAATTAATGTGTTAGCAGGAACGAGCGGGTTCCACGCCACGAATTTAAACCAACTAAATACAAAATTAAATTTAACAGGGGGCACATTATCAGGGAATTTAACGGTTAATAGAACAGGTTCAAACGGTGTAAAAACTCCATTTAATATTATTGATACCACTAGTGGTTTAAGTCCATCTTTAAATTATACATATAATAATATTGTTGATATAGATAGTTATTCAAATTTAAATATTAATAGTGTGAGGCAGTATGGTGGCGGGGTCAATTTAAGAATGAATAATACAGAAGGTTCATTTTTTAATATAAACTCATTTTTTGAAGGCATTAATCTATATAGGACAACATTAAGACATCGTAGCGCAGTACAAAACCAAGATATAATAATAACAATGGAAAAAAATATTATAGCATTTTCAAATGAGTTACAAATGAATAATAAAAAAATCACAAACTTATCGCCAGGAATAAACGGGACAGACGCGGCTAATTTAAATAATTTAAATACGAGATTGAGTTTAGGAGGAGGCACATTATCAGGCGATTTAAATATGGGGGCAAGTAGAATAAATTTTCAAAATGATGCCGAATTATACTCTGATATAAGAGCAAGTGTTTTATTTAGCCCTACAACAGGTACAGCAAGAAAGTATTTAGCCGTTAATGAACTGGGAGGTTATACAGACGCTAGATTTAATATGAACGGTAATAAAATTATTAATTTAGCAAATGGAGTAGATAATGGAGACGCGGTTAATAAAGGTCAATTACCTTCTACATTTACAGGACAACATAAATGCGATAGTAACGAACTTAAAGTGAATGGTATATTCAGGACAGATTTATATGGGCTAATAGTAATATCAAGTGGTGAATATAAAAAATGGAATCAAGATTTATCTGCTAATATAAATATCGACGAATCAGTACCAATTGTTGAATTGAGTAAAAAAGAGAATGATAAAAAATGTTTTGGCGTAATTTCACATATATACAACGGAGACAGACCAGAAAGATATAATATTAATTCACTTGGTGAGGGGGCAATATGGATAGCAAATATAAACGGTAATTTTGAAAATGGGGATTTTATAACAACAAGTAATATTCCAGGATTCGGTATGTTACAATCAATTAACCCCGAACTATTAACAAATTATACAGTCGGAAAAATAACATGCGATTGTGATTTTAGCGGTAATATATATCAAATGAGAAATATACGTATATTAAGCGATAAGTACGAGGTTTTTATAAATGTTTATAATGAAGATACAGACGAAATTGAAGAAAATATAATATTTAATTTCGAATATGATTTTACACAAGATGAATATTCCAGTGTTATAAATAATGAATATAAGGCAGCATTCGTTGGATGTGTATACCATTGTGGTTAAGCGCATAAAATAGTTTATTCTTGCATTTCTTCTTTCGTCAATACGTTTATCTCAACCGATTTATTAACGTCTTTCAAATCACATATAATATTCAATTTTGCAATGAGTGAAATCAACCCTTCGACATCGTACTTATTATTCAATGTGAAATAGTATTTACCAGCGTCGTTATCCTCTCCTGTGATATTTAATTTTGTCGAGTGTGATTTACAATATATAATAACATCTTCAGATGCGATTTCATCAGTCAAATACTCTAGAACACAGCATACGTCGTCGAATAATTTATTAGTAGATTCTTCTTCACCGTCTTCATTAGTCGTTTTAACTGTGATTTTTATATTACATAATGATTTGAATTCATTCTTATATGTTTCTAAACGCTCTGTAAAACGGGTAGCTAATTCTTCGTTCTCAAATATTTGCGCGGCCATATACTTTAAATCTTCCATATTTATATACTCATAAGATAATAAAGAAATAACTAAATACTTAATTACAAACAATGGATTATCTCAGCAATAAAAACCCTCATCCAAAAGATAAAACACTCACATTCGACGAACCAAGTCACGTATACACAATCTCTCGTATCAATGAAGACGGAAAAGAATATTTGGACAGTGGATTCACTAGCGTAACAACATGGAACCATTCGCATTTTAAACCATTTGATGCTGACGCTATTATAGAGAAAATGATGGCGTCAAAAAGATGGGAAAATAGTAAATATTACGGTATGAGTGCGAGAGAGATTAAGGATTCATGGGATAATAATCGCGATAAAGCAGCCACTGCAGGTACAAATATGCATAATGATATCGAGCGGTATTACAATGGTTTAGATGTTGAAAATAATTCAATTGAATATAAATGGTTTCTAGATTTCGAGAAAGACCGAACTAAATCTGGTGGATTTGGAGAGAATTTGACGCCGTATAGGACTGAATGGATGGTATATGACGAAGATGTGCGAATCGTGGGGTCAATAGATATGATTTTTGAAGCAGATGATGGTACATTAGAGATTTATGATTGGAAACGATGTAAAGAGATTAAAAAAACGAATCCGTGGCAATCATCGCATGTTGAGTGTATTAAACATCTACCCGATACCAATTTCTGGCATTATTCTCTCCAATTGAATACGTATAAGACGATTATTGAGAAGAAATATGGTAAGAAAGTGAGTGATATGTATTTGGTATGTCTTCATCCGGACAATTTCAATAAATCGTATCAGAGGATTCAAGTACCTGTATTAGAAAAAGAAATGAGTGAGTTAATGAAAGGAAGGGTATAATACCAGTTCTACGATGCTTTTTAAAATTGAATTGATATTTATGTTTATTAATCTCTCTATAAAGATATAACATAATGAACGGATATGATGAAAATAATGAGACAGAGAAGAAATTTGTCGAAACAATGGACGATAAGATGAAAATTGCATTAAATATTGCAGTTGAGCATCTTGGAACATCGTTTCATTTATCGAAATCTAATGGATATAAAAAGTACAAGAAGGATGATAATAAGTAATTGAAATATTATTTGATTTTTAGTTATAATAAATAAATTTATAACTAAATACTATATATGAATAGTCAAGAAAAACTATATTTTTTTAATGATGTATATCAAAACGGGGGTAAGATCCCGCAAAAAGGTGGTGTCACAAGGAATCAAGGTAAGATAATACAGAGTGTATTTAATTCGAGATTGAGTATTGAAGACCGTGTTAGACTGGCATCAGATACAAAGCAAATGTTGGGCGCATCATCAAATTTCTTTTTTACAATGCTTACATTTATATATGAGGTTATAATTGTCAAATCACTTGGCATAATAAACGTGTTTTATGGAACATTAAATAGTGAATTACAAGGATTACAAGGTACGAGTATGGATTCAAATAAAAATGACATTATGATGAAATCAATTGAAAAGGTAATAAATAATCCTGAATTTAAGAAGCAATGGGCGTTTTTTTCAGGAGAGTTAGCACAATTGTTGGGACAGTTATTGGATAAAGTTAAAGTGCAAACTGATAAACAGTTGAATTCTATATCTAATGATGTCGTGAATTTAGTAGGATTGAATACTAAGAGTATGGTTATGGGTGTTGGTATGGGTGTTCTTGACGGGATATGTGCTATACCACCATTTTTTCCGATTTGTGAGCTTATGCTTTTTGCAGGGACTGGATCAAAGTTAACGTCACAAACACTAATGACATTTTTGAGAACAGTGAATAAGATGGCGGATTCATTTGAAGTAGTATTTGGAGGTGAAGCTGAGAAAGTGGCATCTTTCATAAAGAAGTGGAAGGATATATATTCTAACTTAAATAACATGGTTGAAAATGCGACAAATATACCTGTAAATATTATTAATAATGCTAGTGGTAGTATTTCAAACATGACAGGTGATTTAGTTGGTAATGCGAGTGCTAATATTTCAAAAAGAACTGGTGATTTTGCCGGTAATGCAAGTGCTAACATTTCAAAAAGAACCGGTGATTTATTTGGTAATGCTAGTAAAAGTATTTCAAAAAGAACCGGTGATATTATGAATGCTAGTAAAGATATTTCAAAAAGAACTGGTGATTTAGTTGGTAATGCGAGTGCTAATATTTCAAAAAGAACTGGTGATATTATGGATGCTAGTAAAGATATTTCGAAAAGAACCGGTGATTTTGCTAGTAATGCGAGTGCTAACATTTCGAAAAGAACAGGTGATTTAGTTGGTAATGCGAGTGCTAATATTTCAAAAAAAACAGGTGATATTATGAATGCTAGTAAAGATATTTCAAAAAGGACAGGTGATTTTGCTAGTAATGCTAGTAAAGATATTTCAAAAAGAACTGGCGATTTTGCCGGTAATGCGAGTGCTAATATTTCAAAAAGAACCGGCGATATTATGGATGCTAGTAAAGATATTTCAAAAAGAACTGGTGATTTTGCTAGTAATACGAGTGCTAACATTTCGAAAAGAACCGGTGATTTCGCCAGTAATGCTAGTAAAGACATTTCAAAAAGAACTGGCGATTTTGCCGGTAATGCGAGTGCTAATATTTCAAAAAGAACAGGTGATATTATGAATGCTAGTAAAGATATTTCAAAAAGAACAGGTGATTTGGTTGGTAATGCGAGTGCTAATATTTCAAAAAGAACCGGTGATTTATTTGGTAGTGCTAGTAAAAGTATTTCAAAAAGGACAGGGGATATGAAATCAGGTATAATGAAAAAAACAGGTGGTAAACCCAGGTCTCGTAAGCGAAGCGACTTTTCTTCAAGTAAGCGGAGTAATCGAAGAACGCGTAGAATTAATCTACATCAAAGATAGTTCTTTATATTGATCAAAAGTCATATTTTTTTTACTAGTTTTATCTATACAAGATTGAATAAATTTGAACTCTTTAAATAGTCCAATCTTAACGAATTTATTTCTAACAATATTTGATGTAGATTTTCGCTTTTTCTTATATTTTTTGGACTTGGATTTCGAAACAAAGAACACACTATCTTCATCTTCATCTTCTGATTCAACTTTATCATCTTTAGTTTCATCTGTATCATCTGATGCTTTAATATATACGTCGCTACAATCAAACATCTTTACATATTTGCGTGCTACGACCTCCAAGTAGTTGAAATTAACGCTTTTATCAGACCAATATACGAACCCCTCTTGACTATAATCGTATTTCAATATCACTCCTCCGTCAGGCGTTACCTCAATAACATAGCTATTTTCATTTGTTTTGGTTCGTGTTTTATCTGGAGTCGATTCTTGAATGGGATATTTATCTTCGTACCTAGGTTCGCACGTGATATTACTGTATTTATCGATTTGTTCTCCTTTATAATGGGTCATAAATATTCCTACTAAAGTAGTAGCTAAAAGAATACTCAATTGAGAGATGGCAAAAAGAACCATAATTTGGTGAAATAAACCTACCTCTTCAACAATTTCATAAACATAAGTAGTTGTATTTGGTTGTTCCATGTTTTCTTAATAGATAAATTATGATGTAATATTTAAGTCATTTATACATTATAATTTATCTTCGGAGGCGACGGGTTTTACGCTGTTTCTTGGATTTTATTCGTCTATTAGTTGTGTGTTTTCTGCGGATGTTTTTAGATTTAACGCGTCTATTGGCTCTACGTGTTTGACGCATCTTCTTACCGGCATACATTCGCTTTTTCTTCTTGGGACTCGTGGTGTGAACGACAACATCTATTTGTCCTTTATATTTTCCATCTTCTGGGTCCCTGTAATGTCTGGGTGTCGCAGGTAGTCTAAGAGACTTTGCACCTTGTTTATTTTTATATTTATTCTTTCCTTTATGAACCACAATTTCTCTTAAAGGAGATGAATCAAATATAGATTTTGGTGCTGATGCGAACGTAGCCTTTAACATTTATAATATATAGAAATAAAATAATTCCGGCAATTTATGCAATTCCGCTTGCGGTCGGGGGTATTGCGGTCGGGGTCGGGGTTAACGTGGGGGGAATTAATAGGTTAAATAAAATAAAACATCATCCTTACTATTAACACGTTTATTTCTCTGTAATATCTCAGTATATGCTGTATTAATATTGTAATTATTAGTTATATTGTAATCGATGAGTTCATCTACATCATCAATAGTAAGGTACTTATATCCACCATTATAACCTGTTAATTCTCTCTTTATTACATATAAACAATCATCTCTATTATTATGAAATTTAGACTTGACATCAAATTCCGAAAGTTTATTATTTGTAATCCTAACAACGAAGTTTGCTAATGGACCAGGGGGGATTTTACTGAGAACTAGTACTCGAATATATTCTTTCTCATAAGTATCTAGATATATTATTGATTTAACAGAGAACATTTGTATATATTATGTATAAATATAAAATTGAAAAACTTAATGTTCAATTAAATATCATAAAACATATACAACAATGGATTCAATTAATAAGACGTCGCCTATTAAAATCTTTCGTTTTACATTTTCAGATTACATATTAGAAAGATTAAAGAAATTTTCAATTATCCATAAACATGATGATAGAAAGGATTTCAAAGAAAATTGGGAGTTATGGGTTAAACAGAATGAAGGTGTGATTCAAAGAGAGACCTCTCGCCTTGAATTACAAGGATATAAAGGAGACGTTACTAAAAAGATGTTCGTATCTGTCCGATATTATTTCAGAAAGAAATCAAATATGACGCCTGAGGTTAAAGAACGGCGTAAATATATCAAATTAGAGACGGAGATTTTGAAATTAATGGATGACCATATTAAAGAGTCTTTAGAAGCCGACCAATTACACAAACCATCTAAATGCTATGATGAATTTATTATTGAATACAAAGACTCGCATATTATTGGAGAGATTAGAAGAATTATCGATATCTATTCAATGGGGAAAGAAGAAGTATGTGAAAAATTCAAGAAGACATATAAAAACAGATTCTTTAATTTACTAAATAAATAATTGGACTTTAAATAGGTCATTTTTACAATTTTATAATATTTTTTATTGTATAATAATGACATTTGAAGATGACGATGACGATCTAAATTATAATGAAATTTATCAAGATGGCGGTAAAAAGATTGGTGAAGGTGGATACGGTTGTGTATATTACCCCGCAATGGATTGTGAAGGAAAAAGAGAACGAGGGAAACCATATATAAGTAAATTACAAGTGGATGGTTTTGCGGCGAAAAATGAGGTATATGTCGGGAAATTGATTAAAAATATTCCGAATTACAAGCGTTATTTCGCACCAGTAATATCATATTGTAAAGTGAATAAAAGTAATTTAAAGGAAAATGGCGTTATTGATAACTGTGCACCACTAACATATAGAAGAGAATCCAATATCGTCATGATGAAGATAGACCGGGTGAAAGGTGTTGAATTTAACGAAATTATACGTTCAGATATTAAACCAAAGAAACTGCTAAATATTATTATTAAATCATATAATTATCTATTGCGGTCTGTTAGTACGTTAGTGAAAAATAAAATAGTCCATTATGACCTCAAAAGTCCTAATATAATGTACGATACAGAAAAAGGTATTCCATATATAATTGACTTTGGACTTAGTATTCCAATTAATGTGATTGGTAATAACGAAAAAATATTATTACAGGATTACTTTTATACGTATAGTCCAGAATACTACCTGTGGTGTCCCGAGATACATATGATGTCTTTAATCGCAATAAATGGCAGTATTGACGAGAGATTAATCCAGATTGTTTGTGAAGAATCACTGGAAAATCACCCTGTTCTCTCTAATATATTTTTTAAACATCAATTTATAGCTCATATAAAGTCGACTGTTAAATTTTATATAAAGAAGTTCAGGGAATTAAAGAGTTCTAGTGTTAATTTCGCTAATTATTTACTTGAAACATATTATACATGGGATGCATATAGTTTGGCGATAATGTTTTTAGATATTGTTAAAGTAATAAAAAAGAATAAGAGATATGATAAGAATGGGAGAGATTTCATTAATCTATTCACCAGATTGTTACTTCAAAGCGTATACTATAATCCTGAAAAAAGGGTTAATCCTGTGAATTTGGACGAATACCTATTACATTATCATCGCAAAAATAAAGGTAAGGGAAAGGGAATAGATATATTTGACGGCGCATTAAAAGATATAGAGAGAAACACAGAACATATACAGAATAAATTAATAGGCGCTTAATCTACGTTTTATAAATAAATTAATATATTTTACTTATAATCCTAAAGTTATAACCGGGTGAATTTAATGTCTGGTTCTTCGTGTTCTACGCTTAGAACGCTTGTGCTTCCTTCCACCTGTCTTTTTATGACGCCTTCCACCTGTCTTTTTATGAGACATTCCACCGGTCTTGTATGTATGTTTCTTACCGCCCTTTTTGTGTCTCATACCGCCGGTCATCTCGTCATGGTCCATACCTTCAGTCATCCCTTCATGATACATTCCACCGGTCATCTCATCATGCTCCATACCGTCTTCGTCGTGAGCCATACCGCCTTTTTTGGATTTTCTACGTCGAGATTTGCGCCCCTTTTTGGCGTGCTTACCAGTGACAGCATACTTTGCGACGCTCGCGGTTTTTTTGTATGTCTTTTTCGCCATCTTAAGAACATCTTTCAAGGGAGTTCCAGGGTTCATTGACATAGTTTTTTTAACGTGATCTAACCAATTACTCATATTATAACTTATAATGAGAAATTTAAATTTTAAAATTGAAGAGTTTAATTGATATAAAAGTATTTTAATAACTTCTATATCAATGGCTAAATATGAAAACATAGTCTATACGCGATACTTATATATTTATCAAGAGGTATGTCTATCGTTAATCACTGATGTATTAAAAGGTGCAAATCTGGTCTCATTTGATAAAGTCATATACTGGATTTCTGAGCTGTATTATAGTGGATATAAAAAGGATATATGGTGCATTCTTTTCAGTATTTATTACGATTTTTATCACCTAAATCATCCTCATTTATATAAGTATTTGTGTAAAAAGTATACCTTATATATTAAACATAGCGAACAGTGTGATGATGATATTTGTATTTCTTTAATTCTCTCTACATATAGAAATTTATTCATAAAAAATACAAAGGATTTCAATAATAATATTTGTATTATTGTAAATACTGTCAAGCATACAGAAGAACTTGTTTGTGATATTGATATGAAATATCTCAATTATAAAGGTAGAAAACCAGTATTATTACAACAATTCATACGGGATAAAGGTAATGATATTAAACCGCTTGCGGTTGTTGTTAGCGGGGTGTCACCCAAAATTTATAAATTATTAAACACACTATTTCAGGCTATTATCAAGAAAGATATAGAGAGAATATATAAAATATTATATCTATTGTTCGGAGAAATGACGAGTTTATATAAAAATAAATCCATTATATGTGAAATAGTCGCATATATAATCGACTTCAAAACATGTTATTATTCCAATCTCTCTATATACAAAGAAACGTCTTGTGATCTATCCTCACATATATATAACTTGGACCATAATGTACTGTTTAGGTTCATATCATCCATCATATATGAATTATTAAATAAAAATCAAAAAAACAAAGACAAACTGAAAAAGGCATTTATAATTTGTAATAAGAGAGATATAGAGACATTTAAAAATACCGATATTATCGAAACAGAATATCATTGGAAGATAATGAGAGAGAAGGTGAAATATAAAATATCTGATGAAATCGCGTTATTTGACCTTGTTCGCGACTATTTCGAAGAAGAAGCCTTTATTGAAAATATATATTACCACTGGGAGTACTATGCTTATATAGCACCTATTTGGAAAAAGAGATTCAGGAAATACAAACATAAAATTAATGATAATAAACGCACTATAATATTCGATGATGAAGACGATCATGAATGCTTTTGCAGTAAATATCTTCTTGAGTTTGATGAACAAACTAGAGAGATTCAAAATAAGATATTACTTATCGAGCCGATCGATGATAAAAATCCAATCTATAAACTTCTATTTGATGAACACCATAAAAAGGATAAAGATAATAAAATTTACGAAACTATATTGGAAAACCAAAGATATAATTATTTCTATTAAAAATTGAAGTAAATATTAAATACATTTTTTTTCTTTAAACAAATTAAAATCATGGTCAAAAATACTAGCGGAGGCAATCGCAGCAAAAAACTAGCACGAAAAAATGTTGCTGGAGATGATATTATCGTTAAAACACGACTTTCAAATCCAAAAGAACCATGCGAAATGTACGCTAATGTAACAAAAATGTTCGGTCAAGGAAACTGTGAAGTCATGTGTAATGACGGCAGGTCTCGTCTTTGTGTAATTCGTAATAAATTTAAAGGGCGCAATAAGTCGCGGAATATGATTTATATGAATTCTAAATTACTTATTGGAACTCGAGATTGGGAGATTATGTCGAGCGATAAAAAAGAGAAATGTGACCTTTTACATGTATATACAAGGGAACAATTTAATGATATTCGTAAAGATCCAAATTGTAATTGGTCCGTTATCGCATCTCAATTAGAGAAAGACGTTCTTAAGAGCAAGGAGCAGGATGATGTTGTATTTGAATTTATTCGAGATGATGTGTTTGAAACGATTGCGGAAGGGGCTGGGTCTGGGGGAGGTGAGAACGTCATTATTGACGATATCAACTTCGATGATATTTAAGTATTTGAAGATAGAATATGATGTGTAATAAGAAAAAACAAAACATTAGTAGGCTTAGATAAATAGTCTTTAATTTGCGTTTTAGTTTTAGTTTTCAATTCCATTAAATATAAAAAATATTTTTTATTTTCTATATTATCGCAATTAGTTTTAATCAGCAATTCCGGCAATTCCGGCAATTCCGGCAATTCCGCTTGCAGTCGGGGTTTCAATTCCACTTGCGGTCGGTGGGAGTATTGCGGTCTGGTATTCACACGCACATCATCACTATAAATATAACCATACACAATGCAATAACTATCTTTATAATCAGTCCGAATTGTCGTTCTTCATATCGTAGGTTCTGCTTATGATAAACAATATTTTTTTTCCATGGTAAACAGGGGTTAGCTTCAATATCGTCAAGCGACATTATGTTCGATAAAATACGCCAATTCCACTTAAAATGCGCGAATTGATTTACAATTCTGATATTTATATCATCTCTATAAGATACGCTAGTGCTACACCATTGTAATTGCGGGTTACATAATATGTCATAAATATTAAATTTACTGGAAAGAAGTTCCCAATCCCATGGAAATACAGGGTTGTATTGTATAATATCTATTGTTAAATCGGCTCTCATCATAACCTTATTAATTATCCATCTATAATTAGGACATTGAACAATATCATTAATATTAAGGTGCTCATTGACAGAGAGCTCATACCATCTCCACGGTAAATGTGGATTAGCATTAATTTCTTTTATGCTAATGCTAGATGATTTTGATAGTTTAATCCAATCTTCTGTCGTCATTTCTTTGTAGTTTTTGGACGTCATTTCTTTGGAAATCATTTCTTTGGAATTCATTTCGATGTATAGAGTTAGTTAGAGTTATTTTGTTTGAAATAAGTGTTTCAATTTTTATTTATAATACTTCTCATAAAACCCCATTATGCTTATTTCAAAATAACTATTTTCTTTAATCTCTCTACTTTCATTTTTAAATGAGTCAAATGAATCCAAATATATATCTGAATCAAGGTTATACATACCAGATGTGTTGACTATTCTAAATTTATCGTAGTTAAAATTGGAAAAGAGGATTAGTATAAAAGCAAGGGCTTCATCAACAGTATTATACGTTCGAAATATATTATATAACGGATTTGTATCATCATTATATAAATAGTATTTACCACATTTTTTTCCTGATTTTAAATTTTGTATATAGTAACAGGGAACATTCAAATTATCAATACCGAATATAATATTTATCTCTTCAGAAATAAATGATTCATCATCAACCTTAAAAATTTGCGTGAATTCTGAATATCCAATGATATGTTTCATATATTCAGGGTATGATTTCAATTGTAAATCAAATGATTGTTCGTTAATATCGCAAAATTTGTATCCAGATTTATATTCATATTTATTTTCGATATATCCATCATATGCTGCCATATTTGCGAGATAATTATATTAATCTCTGATAAATGGATTTCGTTATTTATGTTTATTAATACTCACATGTGATATATAAGTATTTCAATTTTTATATCTGGATAAATATACATATCTATTTTACAAATTCTAATAACGAGGATTATCCAAAATCTCCTTGAGAAAGGTAATAGCTTCATCACTGATAATATTCATTTCATTTGCGTCTTTAACCAGTTCATATAGAGATGTTCTCTTACCATGAACCTTAACGTTATTAATATGATCACGCAAATTTTCCTGACACTTAACACGGTCTTCTTTCATTGAACGAACGCTCTTGTCCTTATTAATGTTGAGAAATGCATCATTGAATTTGCGCATTGAATTAGATGTAACGTTATTGAACTTAATATCCGACCATCTATCAGAACACATCTTAATTTGCACAGTATCGATGTGTTTATTCAGAGTAGATAACATGTTTCTCATTTGTTTGCAAGCCCGCCTGTATTCGCAATATTTTCCCTCTTTGGTCGTTCTAGCGTGAAAATATTCTCTATTAGCGTGATATACAAGGTCTTTATAAAACCACGAATATTTTCCCTTTTCACGAGGACACCATTTAGCAGCCAAAGAAACGCCCCCTTTTTTATGTAGGAATTTAATGTAATCCTCTTTAAGTTGTTTATTCATTAAATCAATAGCACATAGAATAAGAGGGTGTTTATGGTTCTGTGTTACCGTATAAACATATTCAGAGAGGAATTTAATATCTTTCCATGACCCAATAGGTTGTGCATTCTCTTCATGTGGAATAACAAGTCTTTTAACCGCTGCCTCAGCCATATTAGGATAATAATCGAACCAAACTAGAATTTGCATGTACGTTAGCGCGTATTCACCTTTTCCCGCGACAATATCACGTGTGTTTAGGATAATTTTATACATAATATCGAGCTGTTCAGAATATTCTTTTTTGTCGTGAATTTTTGAGAGAATATGTTTAAGCTGTTTTTGAAGAGAGGTTGTATCTTTGGTACGAATAAGTTGAAAATAGAATTGACAAATAACTTCATCAATCTCATCTCCGTTTTCCCCAATTGTCATATTACTTTTCTGGTCGAGTGCTTTGATTAGTGATACCATTATGTTGTCTCAGTAATAATAATAATAAATTATCTTTAACCTATTTATACAATACTATTATCTATTTATTTTAGTATTTTAAAAAAAAATTGATCGGGATATTGCTCTGTTTAATACAGACAAACAAACAAACAACCATTGCATTACTCGAACATTATATATCCATACCATACCTATCCATCAATATGCAGAACACCGACAATATTACCGACCGAACTAAATCTCGTATTGAGCGCATGAAACAGCGCCAGTCTTGCAAACCTAAGATGAACTTTACACCAGGAGTTGATAATCAAAAGGTATACCCTGTTGTATTATCTAAAGAGGTGCAAGAACCATTGGAGAATATTGACGCGAACGAAGACGAAAATATTAACTTTGATGTTTCTAAGGTAAAACATAAGCTAAAACAACAGAAGATTAGCGCTATGGAGAGAGAACTAGAGTACATTGAGGAGATGAGATTCTCTCTTTCACAAGACGATTTCGAAGATTGGTATCAACACCATTTAGAGACCAAATATACTACCGATTCTGATGACACAGATATTGAACCTGAATTTTTCGAAGATTACGAACATAGCAGTTAAATAGGGAGGGGTTAAATACGGGAAGCAATTTATTAATACAAAACTAGTTAAAAATCATCATTTTTTTAATCCATAAATCATAATGGAGTCTTCGAATAATATCTTTCATAATCTTGATGTGTTTAATAGACAATCTTTAGAATATATACCATTGCAATACATATATATAGATGAAAATAGAGAGATTACGAACATAAAGGAAGACAAATTTCTCTTCACGGATACAAACAATACAATTAAAAGCAACGAATTAGTATATTTAATACGTAAAAACATGATGTGTAATGGAGAAAAGTATAGATCGCTATCTATTTTAAAATACAATTTAATTCACGAACCAGCCGAAGTTATACTCCCCAATTCAGACCTACAAACCGAATTAATCTCTCTATCTTCTATAAATAGTATAGTATTAGAAAATACTATATCTATATTTCATGACCTTAACACTATTTATTTGATTTATTATAAACACGATAAGAAAAAACACACCAGAAATAGCGATTCAACACGGAAGAGAGATATAAAGAAAATATTTATAAATAACAAAACAACCCGCAAAAGATAACAATTTATGTATTATTTATTGTTGAAAATTGATTTAAATAAAGACACGATAACGATATGTAAAACCTTATTCATACGATGTTTAATTATCAAGTCATTATCCCACTCATTCCAATTCATGTATCACATAAAGATATTCAAGATATTTTCCAAAAGTTAGGATGGTTTAATATCCAAAAAATTAAACTAAAACAACACTCTACTAAAAAGGGTAATATGTGTATTATCCACGTCAATTCGTGGAGCGAAAAGATTGATACAGATATTAAAGAAACACTTATGAAATTACAAACCGTAAAGGTGATATATAGTTTCCCTAACTATTTCCTTTGTTATATGAGTAAAAATAAATTATATAATAATTATCCGTATGAAACTTGATTAAAAATATATTTATAATATAAATATGGCTGCCGCAACTAAAAACGATTTTTTATTTACAAATGATTTATTGACCATTAACAAAATAGATGACTCTTTATATTCATTTACATTCAATGATAAAGATGAAAAAAGCGACCTATTAATCCAATCTCTCTATAAACAGTTTAAATCTCTAATGAAAAAAGAAGACGATAGATATATTGTTAAGTGCGACTCTATTGAAACACTGCCTCAATTGATTTCGCGAAAACGCGGGGTATTAAGCTATGAACAAACACTACTGTGTATTTTACAAATTGGAGAACAGTGTATTTTTCTTAATGAAAAAGGAGTAGTCTACCCATTCATTGACATAAATAGCATTGTTGTTGTTAATGATAATCTATTTATGCTTTTTGATAGCGAATTAATAGAGTATAGTAGAGAGATTGATGGAAATAAAATAGATATAATAACACCATATGATAAAACCTTTTTATTTAGTGACGAATTGTTATCTGTCAAGTCATTACCTGCACGAATTCACTTTAATAATTGGGTCTTTAGTATCGGTCTTCTTGGTATTTATATAATATCTGGAAAAACTGATATATCCAATAAAACAGACGCCAATTATAGAGAGATTATAGAAAATATACAAGATACCAAACTATATTTTATGCTTATGAGATGCGTAGAAAAAAAATTTAATAAACGAAAACTTTTATATATTTAAGCAATTCCGGCAATTCCGGCAATTCCGCTTGCGGTCGGGGTTTCAATTCCGCTTGAGGTCGGGGTTTCAATTCCGCTTGAGGTCGGGGTTTCAATTCCGCTTGAGGTCGGGGTTATCGGCGGTCATCGGGCATTATCCAAAGAACTTATTCAATGGATATCCATAACACGACTTAATAGAATACGACGACTTATTCATGGCATAAGTAAAGTCGATATAATCACACAACTTTTTATATAGACGCTTTGGTGTTTTACAAGTCTCATCAAACACAATACGTCCTTTTTCAGAGACAACTACAACGCAATTTTGACGTCTCTTATCTCCCTCAAAATGACACTCAAACATCACACTTCTTTTTGACTTATCATTTGATTGATATCTAAAATATACATTCGTCTTCTCAATAAGACACATATCAGGAATGTCATCAATAATAAGGGTATGAAGACGATTAATATATTTTCGCCATTTTGAACAGGTATTCATTTCAGATTCAGTAAGATTAATCGGGTTCTTAGCGATAGACAAAGACATAGTTAGTTATTGGTTTACATCTTATTAATAGTTATTTATCATTTCAATTTTAATGGTTAAAAATTGAATCCTAAAATTAATTGCTTTATATTACAAACTACTACCCATAATATGGCTCATGATAATGATAATGATGTTGTTGATAATATTATACAAGTATATACACATCCAACCCTTATTTATCTTCAATTTCCTATTTTAACTGAAGATGAATTATACAATATGATCTCTCTACCAGATGATAATATATTTACTAAAAAACAATATTGGGTTAGATATCTTCTATGTTGTGGGAGAGATAATGATGTAATGAATGAAATAACAAATATTCATTTAAATAATGTTCAGTCATTAAATATAGAAACCTTCTTAAACAGTATATTTTATAATGATAATACTCTATTACATCACGCCAAATTATGGTGCATTAATCAAGAGGTTTTTCAAAGAATGATATATTATGGTGCTAATATTAATTTACGCGATGTTTATGGTTATTTTCCTGGTGAAAATATATCTAATAGCGTTTGGATAAATCCTTTTGCGCATATAATTAGCGGTATGCCTAATATACTTATTAGCGGGTTTGGAGATAATATTGCAGTTCGTAACATTGCTCATTTCAATTAAATAAACATATTAATAAGTATTTAATTTTTTATAATAAGTATTTGAATATATTATAAAAAAGTACCACTTAGGGGGTTCGAACCCCTGGCCTACCGGTTAAGAGCCGGTTGCTCTACCAACTGAGCTAAAATGGTTTTTGTTTCTTCAATTAGCCACATAAATGTGTTACCAGGAAGCCCCACGAGGAGGATAAAGAAACACGCTTCCCATCGGCAATGGTAGGGATCGAACCTACGACATTGTGGTTAACAGCCACACGCTCTAACCAACTGAGCTACACTACCTTTTATTTCTTCAATTAGCCACATAAATGTGTTACCAGGAAGCCCCACGAGGAGGATAAAGAAACACGCTTCCTATTGCATGGAATGGGATTCGAACCCATGAGTGCGAACACAGAGGATCTTAAGACCTCCCCCTTAGACCAACTCGGGCACCCATGCGAAATTTCCAAAAACCGTATGTCTGTAATTCTTCTATTTATTTTTCTTATTCGTTATTCGGAGATTATACCCTTCGGGAAACTTTGTTTATCTGATTATTTTTTTGCTGTTTGTTTCCATTACAATATACTATGGAGTGTTATCTTTAAGTTGTTTTTTGGGATAAAAACATTTAACACGGGGGACACCCCGTTAGCCCCCCGATAGGTGGTGTATGCGGGGACTCGATATACCGACTTCAAGCGGAATTGATTCAAGCGGAATTGATTTAAATAGATTTGATGGTATTGTTTATCCATGCTATTAACCCTATTAGCGTATCTGTTAAAATTATATACGACGCTAAATGGTTATTAGGTATAGTCTTTATCAATGCTTTTCCTTTAAATAAAAGCAGACCACTTGAAATTAAATATAATATCCCATGTAATGGTCGTAAATTATTCCACCATATTTTATTCCCACCTGTTTCTAAACCAGTCTTTCTATAACCCCCAAAATAAATAGTTAAAAAACCTATTCCCATTATTCCCAATATTACCGCTAATATGTCTCTCCATATTCCAGGCAATTTAAACGCTAAATAAGAAATTAATAAACGCATACTCATACATCCTATGATAAATAAAAAGAAACGCTTATATGAAATCATTTATATTATATTATGTTATTATATTTACTAAGGAACTCGTACTATATTATTATTTGGTAATGGAGTAAATGTAACTGTCCCTTTGGATACATTAATAATATTAGTAACTGCGCTCGTACCCCATTAGATTTAAAAAACCTTCCAGATACAGTTATGCTTGTTATACCTTCTTGTAGTAAGATAATTTTTTCAATGTTCATCCCCGATTAAATTGAGTTTTCCGTCTAATTGTCCTTTGTTCTCAGCGTCTGTCCCGTATGTTCCAGCTGATAATCCAGCGATTTTATATTGTAAAGCACACTCGACAAAATTAAATATCACAGGAGAGGATAACGACGATGGTAAATACTATTTCACATTGAATAATAAGTACGACGTTGAAGGGTTGATTTCACTCATTGCAAAATTGAATATTATATGTGATTTGAAAGACGTTAATAAGTCGGTTGAGATAAACGTATTGACGAAAGAAGAAATGCTTATTTAGATATGTTCTAATGTGCGAAGAACTCTAAAATCTAGAGTATTTGCACTTCTACCTAGAACAGATACTGTTACTAGCGATTCATTTGTCTGAATACTACCACTAACGAATAAATCTCGAAATGTTACTGTAGTGGTGGTTATATTGGCGAATGTATTGTCGGGTGATATTATTGATCGTTGAATATTTCTTACTATGTTAACACCATTATAAAATAATATTATACAATTAATCGTAAATGTACTATTACTACCACTAGAAAAATTTTCTATATCGACACTTACTGTATTTATAAAAGAAACGCTTTTACTATATGGAGTCCAGGAAACAGATTCATCATAAATTACATTATTACCTGGTCTTGTAAAATTTGTTCCTTCTAATTCATTTATGTAATAACTTTGATTAGTTCGAATTATATTAGTATTATTTATTTCTAAATCACCACTTATTGTCCCTCCAGTAAGGTTTAATTTTTCGTCTAATTGACTTAAATTTACAGCATCAGTCGGCTGAGTTCCATTGGATAAATCTGTTATTTTATTATTGCACATATCTATCTGATTGAAAAATTCAATAATATTATCTCTAAAGACTAATGAAATAGTTTGGTTTGGTGCTGCAGAATAATGAATAATTTCTGTTCGGTAGTCACTAAAATTATAATATAAACTTTTAATTGAAAAATTTGAACTATCTGTATTATTTAATTTAATTTCTGCTCCCTCGCCGTATTGTCTTGCACTATCTATACTTAATAATGAATAATTAGCTGTGGCATTAATATTGTTATATGTATATTTTAAAGATGGGGTTAATCCTCCTGTTGTATCAGTAATATTTAACGGCGTTTTAATTGCTACTGATCCAGATCTATCAATAATTAAATCACCAGTCATTGTCCCTCCTGTTAAATCGAGTTTACCATTTATTTGACTTAAATTTACAGCATCAGTCGGATGAGTTCCATTAGATAAATCTGTTATTTTATTATTGGACATATCAATTTCTGAATTAATATTAGTTTTGGTAATATTAAAAACGTCTATATTACCATCTCGAATGGAAATTATTGAATCGGGTGTTGTCATATCTTCAAAAATTGTAAAATTAAGTGTATAACCCGTATTAATAAGTGGTCGTGCAACAGACATTGTATATGCCTTTGGATAATATGTATCTGTTGTGTTAAATGTTGCAAACTGAGCATTACCTGTTGGTGGTGCCTCTCTAAATTCAAACTCATCTATCACCGGATCATAATTAAAATTAAATACAGCATTACTAGCTCCTGTAGTTTGCGAGATTAAAAATTTAGTTGTATTGGTTGTGTTTAAAATAAATCCATTACTTATTAGGGTACTTAAATTATCAAATGATTGCCTATCATTAAAACCTTGAGTATATTGATCAAGTCTCGATTTAAAAAAATATGTAGCAATAAAATTTTTATTTATTTGACTTAAATTTACAGCATCAGTCGGACGAATTCCATTGGATAAATCTGTTATTTTATTATTTAACATGTTCAAATTCCTATATGATTTTATACCATCATTACCACCATTAAAAGATATAATGTTATTACTTGTATCCTTCACATCTCCATTCGATATTGTAAATGTCCTATTTTGCTGTTCTGATGTAAAAAACATGTCACTTCTATTATTCGATGTATCATTATCAATAACAAATTTCCATTCTTCATTTCCAACACCACCGAATGTGAATATATCGTTCTTGCCATCCTCTATATTCTCCACGAATAAATCATTCGTAATTTCTAAATCTTTGGTATAAATACTTTGTGCAACTATTCCATTCGTCTTAATATTGTTGTAAGAACTATATTTATTTATTCCTCCAAGGTCTTTAAAACTCATATATGTATAAACCTATTATATTAAATACTTAAATCTACCTCATAACTTTAAGTATTTGAATTTCTATTAAAAATATAAGTTCTATGTGGGACTTGAACCCACGATCTCCTGATTAGAAGTCAGGCGCATTATCCATCTGTGCTAATAGAACATTTACTCCTGGTGGGGGTTGAACCCACGGCCTCCGCGTTATAAGCACGGCGCTATAACCAACTAAGCTACAGGAGTGTTTACAGGAAGCTTTTTGGATTTAATTTGCTGTTCGCTTCCTTACAATATACTATATTGACATCTCTTTATATTGTTTTCTATTCCTATTGTTACGACTCGCAAGCGTATTCCGTTAATTTATATAAATATATAATTCATACTTAAATACAAAATGGTCTTATTATATAATGGAGACTATTATTAACGATTTCAAATCTAATAACTGGAACTACACATGCGACAAGGGGACACATACATTCAGTAAGAATAATGACTTTTTCAATATTGATAAATCAAACGGGAGACTTTATATTTCACATTCACTAAGAAACTCACCCTTCTGCTTTAAAACATATTTTGTCGCTCCCGATTACACAATTATCGCAGATTATATTTCCAATAAAATTGAATACTTACAAACTTAATATAACTTTTATACAATCAATTATACAATGGATATCGAATACTCATTACATAATAACAGTGGAACTATCACCCTTTCTATTAAAGATAATGAAATTATCAGAAAAAACATGAATATTATTGTGACTTGTGACCGCTCTGGGTCAATGTCCCCTAATTTTGAAAACCTACAATTCTGTATGAAAAACCTCGTTCATTATATTTATGAACTCGTGAATGAAGACCACGAAATAAATATCTATCTATCGTTAATCATGTTCGATAATAAAATATCATATCTCTCGCGAAAACAACATATAAATCATTCCAGTTTTAATAAGAAAGAACTTAAAAAACTTATTTGTAAAATCTGTGATATATACGCCCGTGGCTCAACAAATTATGAAAGAGCATTCGAAGCTATAAGTGATTGTATTATTAATACCGACGATGTTACTCATTGTGAAGATAAAGACGCCTTTATTGATTCTCTCGCCAATATTCACATTTTCATGACTGATGGTGCGCCTACTTCCGGTAGCAAAAACGAAGATGAACTATTTAATTTGCTTCCTACTAATTTCGAGCATTATTTTCTAGGATTCGGCAACTGTCATAAATACAATATGCTATATAATTTTTCGAAAAGAGCGTCTTCAAATTCGCAATATTATTTCATCGACAATATTGAAAACGCAGGTCTTATTTACGGCGAGATTTTAGATAAAGTTTTATATAGACTCTTCGATAAATGCAGAATTAATTCTGTCGGAGATAACATACTATTCTATAATACCTCAAATAACACATGGGATAAAAATATTTTCATTAATAGTATGGGTAATGGTGACAAATTCACCTATCACTTTAAATATATAGATCACGATGAAGTTGCTCATGCTGGTGCTGGTGCTGATGTTTATGCTGATGCTGATGGATATAGTATCCCTTATTTATATCTTGATTATCATGACTGTCTCAATAATTATAATAGAATACAACCTATCACATTCACTACTGAAAATCTCTCTATAACTGGTCTTAACAACAGAGTATTATCTAAACTTCGTATCGATGTTCTCAATGAAATGTATACCAGCATCACCAATAAAACTATTTATCCAGAGAATATCGCCATTTTACGAGAGAGATTAAACGATTTCGAAGAAAATCAATCTCGCGGTCAAACCGCAAGTGAAAATCCGTATTGTAAGCAACTCCAAGATGACCTATATATCATGCTAAACACATTCGATAAAAACATAGTATATACCTTGATTAGATTCCTTTCTCAGGCACACCAATTATCGTATAATATTACAAATATCGTCATAGATGACGACCACAACTATGACCAAGGTACTGCAGACGTAATTGATTACCACTATCAGCAGATGTTTGGTGGCTCTTTTAGCGTGAATGACCCGCAATTACGAGCACAACCGAATTCATTGAGCGATAATTACCGGTTATCACAAGACCCATATAGTGCATACTCAACGCCAAATAGACAAATTACAATGCGTAGTGTTAGCGGCGGTATTGGTACCGGTTCAATAAGTTATTAAAAAATAATTGTATTTTTCGTATAAATTAAAATATTTTTTTAATGTATAATAATGGCCGAAAATACAATCGTATTAGCAAGTAAAATAAACCCAGTTACTGTCGATTTAGTCATGAAATCCAAGCTCTTGAACGACCTCAAGATAAAGTTAGCTCAACATAATATAAGCTTGACACCAGCGTCCATCATGAAAGGTGTTGGATACGCGATGGAAGTCGTTGAACTCAGCGAACTTAAGGGAGAAGCGCAGAAAACAATGGCTGTCTCTCTTGTTGCCACCTTAATAAATGAGATTAATCTTGAACCCGAAGATAAAAACACCATGCTTTCCATGTTGAATAAAGATGTGATTGAGGATGTCATTGAACTTATTGTCCAGGTTTCAAAGGGGAACTTAAATATTAATAAATTAGTAGAGGTTACCACTGGATGCTGTATGGGTTTCATGTCTCTTATGAAATAATTTTATTCCATTTTTCGTGTTTAATATAAGTATTTGAATTATATTAAATATAAAATTCTCGAAGGACGGAATCGAACCATCGACTATTGGAACTACAGTCCACTGCTCTACCCCTGAGCTACTTCAAGTTTGATGAGGTTTCCATATCTATTCCTCACAATATACTACATTGGTTTATCTTTAAATTGTTTTAATGCATATTATATTATAGCTACTGAGATAACTATTGTTACCCGACCCATAAATAAAATTGAAATACTTTAATACCTATTATAAGTGCCAAACAAACTTACCAATGGCTTATTCTGGACTCATTGTGAAATCTATTTCAACCCCTAATAAAGAATGCAATTTAACACCTCCACCATTTGCTCAAGTCTTACCACAACACGTTGTTGATGAACTAAACTCCCTGTATGACGAGGTAGACTTACTCACAAAGAGAGTTAAAGATTTGCAGAATAAAAATAAAAAGGTTCATAACGAAAATAAAATATTACGTGATGAAAATCAAAAATATACATATAAAAATAGGATTCTATCTGAACAAAATGAGAAACATAACAACACCATTAGCCATTTTTGGGGATGGAAATAACGAATATCTCCACTGAATGGGGACCTTTGTATCGGTTTAAAAAATGCGGTTATATATTACCGTTTTTTTCATTTGATTTTGATTATATAAATTCACGTATTTTCAATGTTTTCATTTGTCATCATATAAATAGCAATTATAATTGCTCTATTATATTCTGTCGTAGTATAGTGGAAAGTATGCCTGTCTGTCACACGGGAGACCCGGGTTCAATTCCCGGCGACAGAGTAGTTTTTTCGGATAAAATTGAATTACTTATATATTATTGTGTATTAACAAATAGCAGACTAATTAAATGAATATTAAAGCAATATCACCGCACAGACATAATATTATATTAGAGGAATCATGTAACTATGTATTTAAAGAATATATAAATAATATGCAGAAGAAAAATCTTACTGTAGATTGGGAATCAATCTCTCTATTACCTATTATTACTATAGATATTGTATTAGATTATGAAGAAATTTACGAATATATTGACATAGTCTTATCCAATACAATGAACGCAACCGATGAATTTATTGAACTTGTAAAGCATAATACATATGGAGAATCAGGATTAAAATGTTTAAGGAATAACACATTGTGGAAACATAGAAATCAATTTCATATGTTACCTAATTTTCATCTTAATAGAGAGATTATAATTCAATATACACAATCTCTCCGAAATTATTACTATCAGCTCAACAAATCATTTTATCAAACTGTTTTAAATGAATACATGGAGGTATGTTTAATTCCGGAAAATATGCCATTGATGAAGAAACTAGGTGTCTATTCAGACATTGATATCTCTCTATTTATGTAAAAAAATATTTTTTATCATTTTATTACGGACAGCCCGACTTCAAGCGGAATTGAAACCCCGACCGCAAGCGGAATTGCCTGAATTGCTTTCAATCTCATCTAATACATATTGTGATAACAATTTTTTATTGTTGTAGAACCTAATTGCACCATCAACTAGCCATTTGAGTAGTTCGCGTTTGCCTTGTTTTTCATTAACGATATAATTGAATAATCTGCTATAATCGTTATGTTCAGATTCATTTTTAAAGAATTCGACATACAACAATCTATCTTTATTTTGTTGAGTTAGTGGTTCTATACAACAGAGATTTCTTCTCTCAATAATAGTTACAGAATTATTGACAAAAGACCTTGGGGTAATATGATGATCCAACTTTCTAGACATTGTTCTATTGCTAATTAAATGTCCAACTCTATAATCATCAATATTGAAATATATAGTCGAATCCATCATATTACAAATACGAGTATCGGCACTCATTTTACAATTCTCTGATATTTCACCAAACGAAATAGTCTCAAATACATCGATGACATCATATGAATCAGTTAAGATAGACTGGTCAACCTCCACAAAACTATTCCCAAAAAGACTATTTAAAATAGTCGATAATCCAGACTTTCCTGATGATTCTTTTCCATGAAAGATGATCATACTATTTAAATATTCTCCTGACAAAACAGCACCAAGTAGATATTGTAATCGCGAGATTTTTGATGTATCGTTATTCATAATAAGGCTAAAATATCTCTCTACATTAGTGGTATCAATGTTGTGGATGTAATCAACATCAAACACAACAGTAGATTCAGTTTTATCTGGTCTACATTCGAGTTGTTCGCCATTTTTTAGGTTAATAACCTCGCCATTTTTTAAATAAAGATAATGAGTTTGGTTAGGGATAAGTTCCATTTTTGGATTCTGGTAGTTTGTGATAATTTGCTTTTATGTTAAGTATTTGAATCGTGTATTGGTAGTTTTGTATATATTTATCGTATGTTAATTTAATTTCAATTTTTTTAGCAAACCTAAAACAAAGCATAAAATTGAAATGTATATACTTGTATTATCATATCATAAACCCTTTAAAATATGATAACTACTGGAGACCATCCATTGAATAGAATTTTTCCGTCAGATGCCGTTGAAAATATAGAAGAAGAACCATCACTTTTATGCCGTATTAAAAAACATATACTAAGCTGTATTAGTTGCACCATATCGGTATCGATATTTGTCGTATCCTTGATAGGTATTATTCTCTCTTCAATATCTATAATCTCAGTACTAATTGTATATGTTTTATCCGGAAACTTAATCGATCAAGAACTTTTAATATATAGTTGTATTGCTCTCGCATTATCTATTGTAATTTTCGCATGTGTTACATATAAAGGAGGTATGACATTCTAACCTACCACAAACCTACCACAAACCTACATACCAAATGGGATTAACGGGGTGTCCCCGTATAGACATAAAGACCAAAGAAACCCTTTGTTATTAAATCGAGACCATTATACAATATATTTTTTGTATCCATATTTGGGACCAAATGAGTAAGACCATAGAATGACCATAAAGTTACAAAAACATTGAATAGATTTTCATTGCTTTTTACTTGTGCGTCCGTAACATTAGGCTCTTTATGTTTCTCATTCATCTTAGCATAAATCATGTAGAAAATAATGGCGAAAGGAATAAAACCTAGTATTGTACTGTTCATCATAGACAATATATTCATTTCACCTAAATACCCAATAGCCAACATTAAAGTATTCAATCCAACAATTTTATAGACGAATTCAGACTCGAATATATCCAATAATATACATAGGTCGATTAGAAGTATAGGAGTCGTAAAAAACCAGTCGAAATACCTGTATGATACTGGAGAATCCTTTGTTGTCATCATATAATAATAATGAAATGCTGCTATTGATGTTACAAGTCCAGATAATTGCAGACTGATAACGTGTTTATCTTCGAGACCATAGTTGGTGCTTCTAAAATATAATAAAATAGTAATACATATAAACATTAAGAAAACAAGTTCATATGATTTTTTCAATATTTCACGGTTCATTTATATTATTAATATAATAAAATTGAAATACTTTTTACAACATTAAATTAAAGTTACACAACATAATATTGAAACTTCAAACATTAGACCTGAACCATGAACATTAAACAAATATGGAGACTGTATCATTAAATTCCGCTTACGGTATTACAGAATGTTATTTTATATTTCTAAAAGTAGTACATTTTATATGTTCGATGTTGCTTTTTACACTAGTATTTGGATGTTTTGGATTAATAATATTTATGTTGATAAATATGCAATTGTTGTCAACAGTAAATAACATGTTGTATTCTTTATTATTCACCATAGTCTCATATTTATTTCTAATATGGATATTATTCATGATAGAAAAACGTCTCCAAATACGGAATAATACTACACCGACTAATTTACCCAACCGAACACAGGAGTATCGAATTGCAATTCCGATTGCGGTCGGGTTGTCCCTTTCTACTGGACAGAACCCATCACAACGAACATATCATAACGATAGTAGTGATCCGGAGAATCCTTTTTAATATTTCATAAAATTGAAATACTAATGTATCAATAAATAAAACTAAACTAACAATCAATGCGCGAAAAAACCCAAGTCATTCTAAATAATTTCATGATTAATTTCATACTTATGATAACATCTTTAATGATGTATGGTGCTGTCATATTTATATATTTCGGATGGCAGTATGTCAACATCGATATCTACCTATCAGATATACTTATCTATTTGGCAATTCCTATTTATTTGACAATCGTGTTTCTATTGCATAAATTGACTTGACTTAAATAGATTGTTACATTTATAATTAAAATGAAAATACAAATATATTCCGATTTACATTTAGAAAATTGTAAAATATATCCACAAATTAAACCTTATTGTGATGTATTAATTTTAGCGGGTGATATAGGTAAAATTAATAGCTTGAACTTTTATAATTTTATGGAATATTGTTCTAAAAACTGGAAATATGTTTTATATATAAAAGGTAATCATGAGTGTTATGACGAGGATTTTGAAACTGTTGATTCAACAATTATTAAACTATTATTAAATTTTACAAATATTTTTTATTTGAATAATTCTTCAAAAGTTATTGATGGTTATGAATTTATAGGGTCCGTTTTTTGGACATTAACTACAAATAGGATTCCTATATATATTAATGATTTTAATAAAATTAATAATTTTACTTACGATACCTATTGTGATAATCATAATAAAGATTTAAAATATTTAACTGAACAATTAAACAAAAAATCAAATTATAAAAAAGTTTTTATCACCCATTTTCCACCAATATTGAAAAATACATCAAATCCTATCTATAAAAATGAATTAACTTTGATAAAAAAATACTTTGCTAATAATATATCAAATGAACTATTGAATTTATCCAATTTTTGGATATTTGGACACACACATTGGAGCTGCGATTTTTTCATTAATAATACTCGGTTAATCTCCAACGCTAAAGGATACGATAGTTCAGAATATTATAATTTTAAATCTGATGGTATATTTGAAATACCTTAATATAAACTAATTATATTTTCTAATAATATAGTAAATATGTCACTGATTACAATGAAACGAAAATCTAATTCTATAAGGAAAACAGCATCTATACCCGGATTCACAAATGGAGCTGCTGTAGCACCAAGCAGTTCTTACTCAATAAATAATCGAATTAATATAAAAGCTAATATTAACGCATTCACAGAAGTTGCCATCACTACTTCGAGCTCATTAATACAAGCAAAAAAGGCTACGACATTTTCCAATGAATCACTCCTATGTCCAAATTCTAATAACGGGTCAACCGGCTGCAATAAGATTTGTAATGTTGTTAATAGCAAAGATATTCCATCAAGCTCAAGTAGAATAGAGAGAATAAAAAAAGGGTGTATTGATATATAATACCCATTTTTTTAAGAATTTGTATGCTAACTCCGTCCGCGTCGCCTTTTTTTAGTTATTGTGTTTTCACTTAGGCTATCACTTAGGCTATCACTTTCTGATGAACAACAGGATGACGAAGAAGAGGATGATGAACAACAGGATGAAAAGGATGATGAAGACGATGTTTTTTTATTTTTATTTACTCTTTTGAATCCATTCATAATAAATTCCCTACCGATTGTCATTATCTTAGGAGTATAATCGATCATCTTCTGCTTAAGAATCTCTCCTTTTAATCCACTATATACAATAGTTTTTACACCTAATGAATCCATTTTATTAAAGCAGTCTATACATGGTGATGAATTGTCTAATCTTATTTCACTCTCGTGTTGTCTCACGATATAAACTGTTATATTTTTATTGAATGTAAATCCCTTTGGTCGAATTGACGTCCGGTAGTTTCCTAATCTTAGTTTTTATAGCATTTCTTAGGGCACTCATTTCAGCGTGACAACTGCAAGATAAACCGATAAAATTATCTTTGAATTGCGTTCGATTGATATTGCATCCGGTTCCGATGACTTTGTTATTCTCAACCACACAGCATCCATGCTTTCGTAGCATATTAGAATCGAATGATGCTGTGAATGCTACATCTATGTATCGCTTATCGCGGTTTGTGATCGGTAGATATAACGACATTGTGGATATAGTATTGCGCAATATTTAAGTATTTATTATTCACTTGTATTTGGGGTTTAAATAGTTTTTTCATCGAATAAAGTATTTCAATTTTATTCATGACAATAAAAATATCTTATAAATATAAGAATGCAAACAAGAAAAAAGATTAAAGGACAACGCGTAAAGACACGTAAACAGCGTAATCATTCAAGTGTTAAAAAAATCATATTGAAAAAACAACTAAGCGATGAAGAAACGAATAAATTAGAAGGAACAAAACTTCCAAAAGGATATTTCAAAAAAATAATCAAAAATCAGAATGTTGACGTATATACAAATGAAGGGAAATTATTATTAAAATTTAGAAAGAACGTATTACCTGTAAAACATATTGATAACGCATATGATGGTATGATAAAACACGCGCGACAAAAAACTCACACTCGAGGCGTTACATCGGGTGATACAGGAAAAGCGAAACTTGTCCAAAATAATATTCCAATAATGTCAAATATACTTGGATATTTCGATACATTGGATTTAGGCTACAAAAGAATATTCAGAGATGCAGGTATGAAGAAACCGATATGTCGCGAAACCGCATTTACAGGACGCAAACCGGAAAAATGGGCTATGGTAAAACCTTTAATCAAAGATATAGATATACAATATAAAAAGTTATTTCCGAAAGAACATAAACAGCAAAAAAAGGCGGCACAAAGCACAAAATACGTAATTGATAATACCGCATTTACAACAATAACTACAAATTTAAATTTACAAACCGCGTGCCACAGAGATAAAGGAGACTGGAAAGAAGGATTCGGAAACCTTGTAGTAATTGAACGGGGTAAATATAAAGGTGGTTATACTGGGTTTCCTCAATACGGTATAGCTGTAGATGTGCGTACGGGAGATTTCTTAGGAATGGATGTCCATGAATTACATGGAAATGAACCAATTGAATGTATAACAAAAGATTGCGAACGTTTATCCTTAGTATCTTATTTAAGAGAAGGAATAGTTAATAAATGTCAGGGATTACCTTTAGTTGATGAAACATATATAGCAAAGGCACGAAAAAAGGCTCTCGAAAATAGGCGGAATCGGACAAAATAGAATCCGGAGAAAATCTTTTTTTCTCAAGCTTTTTTAAAAGCATATAATATATGCGTCAGACGAAAAAAAAATATAATAAACGTTCTAAAGGGGTCACGACCCATACACGTAAAGCGGAATTGTCGGAATTGTCATATGTAGTAGCCATACCAACCTATAAACGTTATAATCAATTATATAATAAAAGTTTATTAACTTTATTGAAACATAAAATAGCTTCTTCTAAAATATTTATCTTTGTAGCAAACAAAAACGAAAAAAAAGAATATGAAAATGTATTACCAATCAACAGTTATAATAAAATTGTAGTTGGAGTGATAGGAATTAATAATCAACGTAAATTTATTAATAAGTATTTTAAAGAAGGAACGAAGGTATTGTTTTGTGATGATGATGTAGAAAAGGTTGAAGAATTAAAAAATAAAAAATTAGTTGACATAAAAAATTTGGATTCATTCATTAAAAAGGCATTTAAGGAATGTTTGAAAACTAACATTTATTTATGGGGAGTTTATCCAGTTCGTAATATTTTTTTTATGGAACCACGACCTATAAAAAGCTACGGTTTGCGTTTTATTTTGGGAACATTCTATGGACAAATCATACGGCATAGTAGAGATTTAATAACGTCATTACCTGAAAAAGAAGACTTTGAAAATTCTATTTTACATTATAAAAAAGATTGTGGTGTATTGAGGTTCGATAAAGTAACAATTAAAACCAAATTTTATAATCCTGATGGCGGTATAGCAGCTATGACAAAGGATAGAAAGGAAGTCCACGAAAAAGCAGCCAGGGAACTTCAACGTAAATACCCGGAATATGGAAAAATGTGGAAACGAAGTAATGGTATTTATGAGTTTAAATTAAAATCATTACCTTACAAATGTTAGGATATAGCATTATCACTTTCTTTTTTACTCAATTATAAGAGATAAATAGAGAGATTATAACAAGAAATTAGCAATAAAAAATTATTCGATTTTTATAGTATATACAGTAGAACCTAACCCTAACCTAAACAAAGTTGTTAATTCAAGTGTATAATGTAGCTGAATAAGTATTTTAATTAACCTGGAAATGAGTGATATAACTGGAAATGAGTAATAAAAAAATGTTTTTGTTTGTTTGTTTGTTTTGTTTTTGTTTTGTTTGTTTTTTGCAATTCTGCTTGATACCATTAATGTGTTCTCACAACCATGTAAGGTGGTGTGGGTGGGATTAAATAAGTTTGACTCACGAGATATTCATCTTCCTCGTCGCGTTGCCAGCGGCGAATAAAGTTTCTGTGAATAGTAGAGTTTGTATATGAATCGATTTCCTCTTCCTCTTCATCGTCGTCGTCTGGAAATATTTCATCTTGAATCGTGTGAAGAATATCTGTGTATGTATCCAGTCTCGAAACGATTTCGTCAAGAGATATCACGGAATAGTCTTCCTCATTACGAGCGTATTGTAATTCGCGAAAGACATATAACATAACCCATAATCGTTCGTAATTAACGGCTGGTATTAATTCGTAAATCATATGTAGTTCGATTTGTTGAGGATGAATATGGTATTCTTCCACGATATCACAAACCATAGAATAATTGTGATCTTCAGATGGCGCTAATTCCACCTCCAAATCGTAAATTTGGTCGAAGTTCATGGTTGGTTAGTGTGGGTTCAAACGTAATTTGTAGTTTAGTTTTCGTATTAGATTGAGGTTCATATAGATGGTTTGTTTGAACATTTATATTAGTGTAAAAGTATTTCAATTTTACGAATTGGGTCATGATTAAACTCGTAATGATATAAAAAAAATGTTTTGTTTTGTTTTGTTTTGTTTTGTTTTGTTTTGTTTTGTTTTGTTCGGGTTCTAAAGGTTCCGTAGATTCTCCTCCTCCATCATCAAATCTCCCCATAAGAAGTCTGACGACTTCATCGTCTCAATAGTTTGAAGCTGTTTGTCAAACTCTGCACGCTTAGCAATAGACATAGATGCCATGCGAGAAGCAGCAATCTGTTTAACCAATGCCTTCTCTTTCTCAAGACGATTCATCTCGTCTTTCATCTTCTCCATCTCGTTCTCCATCGCGGTCTTGAAATCCGTTTGTGGTTGAGATGACCATGCTGCAAAAGAGCCATGCTTGGTGGAAGCATTTGAAACCAGGTTAGAATTCCAACAGCCCTTGTCATTTCGCTTAGACTTGCGTGAGCCCAAGGATGGAAGAGGCTTGCTCACGGTGACAACCTCGTTATCTGACTCCGAGTCGTCAGCAAGAGCGTCAAAGTAAGACCCCCCTCCAGACGCCTTTGCAGGTGCTAGTGAAAAGGATACACGAGGTGCCACGTTGCGACGGGTTTTTGGCTTGTAGCAGATGGTCATCATGTCAGCCATTTTGTTTGAGGTTTCAGGTTGCAATTCGAGGGTTAATGAATTCGATATAGTGAGTAGTAGTAGTTCAATGTGTGTTTGTTTGATACCTATTATTAGTTTCAAAAGTACTTCAATTTTATGAAAGGACGCCCACTTTTTACCTAGATACAATGATGATGTCTAAATAGAATAAATGCCCTTTGTGTGTTTAGTATGTAAAATCCTGCGCCGGATACACATAATATAAATATAGATTTAATTACTAATAGTTCATCTATTTTATGATAAATAATAGTAGAAATGAATGAATAAAATAGCAACGCAAGAGAGATTAAGGTCAATAACAACAACATCGACAATATAATCGCCATAACAACTCTAAAAATCTGCTTTAAACAACTTGATTCAACAGGAGGAGTTGGCGGTGAATAATTCATATTTTCGTCGTCATATATTTTTGCGTTACCGTTAACATTAACTCTCAATGTAGCCATGATATAGTATTTAACATAATAAATAAAATATTTGTTCTCATCAATTTTACGGGGACACCCCCGTTAACCCCATTAGGATAAAAAAACGTTTTGTTTTTGTATTTGTTTTGTCTTTGTTTTGTCTTTGTTTTGTCTTTGTTTTAAAATAGTCTTCGCGGTGTCATTCTATGTGGTGTAGTATATGGTGACATATTCGAAGGGGTTCGCGTTTGTGGAGGAGGCGTATTTTCTGGGAGCTCATCCTCTATTTCAGCTTCATAGTTTATGAAGGATGGCATTTCCAACGGCGGTGTAGGACAATCAGATTCGTCATCCGGTGATGGTGTAGGGTCGTCATCACCGCGCGGAATATTAATTTGAAGTCCAGGGTTTTGTGGTGGGGTTTGTCCAAGTTCGAGTTCATAATTGTCGTAAACATCGACTGATACCCCCATATCAATAGCGGATTCGTCAAAAGACATCTCTCGTTTTGTTTCCTTTTTCTTGAAGTATTTCTTGAAGTATTAAGGATATAGATTGCTGATCATTAGTGTTTTGTTTGTTTAATATAACTGTAATAAAAGTATTTCAATTTTACTGGGACACCCTTAGGATAAAAAAAGGGTTGTTTTTTGTTTTTTTACAATTCTGATTGCTTACGGATTCTAAAGGGGTCTGACGGGGTCTCCCCGTAGACGAGCACTTCTCCTCAATGGTTTTGCAACTGGTTTGTGTTGTATTTCCCAAAGTTCTTTAATCACAGTCTTGCGAGTAGCAATAGATTCGTCGTAATTAAAAAGTGCCATTTTTCCATCTTGCGCCGTATATGATTTGTGATAATCCATATCAAGATTAAATAGGAATTTCATTGATACATAAATACAAGCAAAACCATGTGGAAAATCTTTGAATATATGCCATCTATTGTTATCAAAAGGAAATCCATCTATTTGTTTTTCGCACTGTTCGCCGTGATATAAATTAAGCTGCAACAATGTATCTTGCTGTGTTTCAGTATAATTTACGCGAAAACATGGTCTATTTTTTGCATCTATAGCAAACACGGCTAAATATTCGTTATGCATTGTGCAGTCATCTTTTTTAACAGAAACAGAATTACCGTGTGAAAATCCGATGAGTTGCTTGATATTTAGGTCGCAATTATCAATGATAT
>Ga0307935_1000120_pt1 | contig 37275 bp, 37 predicted proteins | sample OrgLakmetageno92_FD_201827 | JGI IMG/M metagenome (GOLD analysis project Ga0307935, IMG submission 201827) | Saline water microbial communities from Organic Lake, Antarctica - #92 | ecosystem: Environmental > Aquatic > Non-marine Saline and Alkaline > Saline | place: Antarctica: Organic Lake...
TCGGATTCAGCCAGAATTTCGGCGCAGCTAGGTTCCATCGGGAAGGATTCAAGAGGATCGAATTCAATATCTACAATCGTAAGCTGGAGGCTCTTCGTAAAAATGAAGGTTGGTAATGATGGTGGGGCGGAACATTGCACGATCACTTGCGATCAGGCTTGAACCAAAGAGTTGACTGGGGAGAATTCGCGCGATGAGTTTTTCGGGGCAATGGCATTATCCGCAGGAGCTTCCGGTTGTCGGTAAGCACTGCGAAATTGTCGGCGCGATTCAACAAAATCAGGTTGTCGTTGTGGTGTCTGAGACAGGTAGCGGCAAAACCACGCAACTTCCGAAAATGGTCGCCGAAGCACTGGGGACGGATGCCAAAGGCTCGCCGAACAAAAGAAAGCCGAAGCTTATCGGCTGCACTCAGCCCCGCCGCATTGCAGCTGTCAGTGTCGCCAAACGTGTGGCGGAAGAACTTAAAGTCACACTCGGCGATTTTGTAGGGTATCAAGTTAGATTTGATGACAAGACGTCTCGTGAGACGCGCATTAAGTTCATGACCGATGGCATTTTACTCGCAGAGACGCAGGGCGATGTGAAGCTAAAGCGTTACGATGCGCTCATCCTTGATGAAGCTCACGAGCGCTCGCTGAACATCGATTTCCTCTTGGGTTATCTCAAGCGCTTGTTGCGGCAGCGCCCCGAAATGAAATTGGTCATTTCATCTGCCACTCTCGATGCTGGGGCGTTTGCCGAGTTTTTCAGCGAAGAAGGTGGAAAGCCCGTTCCGGTGGTAGAAGCTGAGGGTCGTATGTTCCCCGTCAGTGAATATTTCCTGCCGGGTAACGACGACGAGGACCTTTCATCACACGTCGGCAGGGGCATGGATTATCTCAATGACCTCGATCCGCATGGTGATGTTTTGGTATTTCTCCCCGGAGAAAGAGAAATCCGTGAGGCGGCGGACCTACTGGAAGGGAGAAAATATTCCAATACGGAAGTTCTGCCTCTATTTGCAAGGCTTGGGATGGGGGATCAGCAGCGAGTTTTCCAACCCGGTAACCGACGCCGCATCGTCTTAGCCACAAACGTAGCGGAAACCTCGCTAACGATTCCGCGCATTGCCTGTGTCTTGGATTCCGGACTGGCGCGAGTCAGTCGCTGGAGTCCCGGGAGGGGAGTTCAGCGGCTGCTTGTTGAGCCGGTCAGTCGTGCTAGCGCACGCCAGCGAAAGGGCCGCTGTGGGCGAGTTCGCGAGGGAATATGCCTCCGGCTTTATGAGGAAGATGACTTACTAGATCGACCGGAGTTCACAGAGCCAGAGATACGCAGAAGCTCGCTGGCCGGAGTGATCTTACGAATGAAAACCTTGGGCCTCCCGGAAATTAACGAGTTCCCGTTTATTGATCCGCCAAACCCCAAAGCCGTGGCGGAGGGCTACCGGACGCTGCGCGAAGTCGGCGCGCTCGATCAAGACAAGCAGCTTACCGAAATCGGTCGCGAGCTGGGCAAGCTCCCGGTTGATCCACGCATGGGTAGGATGTTGCTTGAGGCAGAGTATGAAAAATGTGCTGGAGAGGTCACCGTTATCGTAGCGGGCCTTGAAACCACAGACCCACGCGAGCGTCCAGCAGAGAAAAAGCGTGAAGCTGATGCTGCGCATGCCAAGTGGAACGATCCCGATAGTGATTTTTTGGCGATGCTTAATCTTTGGAGCGACGTTTCGGAATTCTACGACGGGCGGCGCTGGCGTTGGAATCAGTTGCGTAAGTTCTGCGGGAAAAACTTTCTGAATGCCAAACGCGTTACGGAGTGGGGAAACGTGGTTGAGGAACTCAACGATATCTTGGGCTACAAAAAATCAAAGGATTCGATGGCTGTATCTGGGATTTCCGCAGAATACGGCGCCCTACACCGGGCCCTACTCTCCGGAGCACCACGTCAGTTCGGCCTATGGGATAAAGAAAACAAGGCCTACCGCTCGGCAGCTGGCGGGTTCTTCGCCATTTTCCCCGGATCCTGTTTGTTTGGAATCAAGCAGCGTAACGAATGGGTGATGGGCCTGGAGTTGGTGGAAACCTCACGGCTCTGGGCACGACGCGTCGCAAGGATCGAACCCGAGTGGGTGGAGGTTGTCGCTCCGCATCTCTGCCGTAGCCGGTATGGCGAAGCTCATTGGGATGAAAAACAGGGCGCGGTGTATGGCAAAGAAACAGTGATCTGTGGTGGACTATACGTGGTATCTGGGCGCCGCGTGCATTACGGAAGGGTCGATAAAAAAGCTGCCAATGAGGTATTTCTCAGGGAAGGAATTCTTGCAAACGGAATGCGCCAGAAGACCCCCTTCATCGAGCGCATGGAAGCGCTTCGAGAAGAGATCACCTACCTCGAGGACAAGCTAAGAAGACCCGGCATGCTATGGAACGAAGAAGCGGTTGTTCAGTTTCTTCAAAAACGAATTCCAATCGAGATCTCCACCGCTGCGGCTTTCAATAAATGGCGGCATGATCACGAGGACTTGTTGATGATGGGGATGGATGATGTCGTATGGGAGGATCTTCAGGGCCTAGAGTTTTTCCCAGATGTCCTGCGCCATGCAGGCGAGGAATATCCAATCTACTACCATTACGCTCCGAGCGAACGCGATGACGGCGTGACCTTAGGAGTGCATGTCGATCAACTGCCCGCGATGCCGGTGTGGCTGCCGGGCTGGGGCGCGGATGGTAATCTTGAAGAGCGCGCCGAACTACTGATGCGCGCCCTGCCCAAAGACTTCCGCCGGAGTTGCCAACCCATCGCAGATGTCGCTCAAAGCTTCGCGTTTCATTGGGCCGGAGTAGCGAAAAAAACCGGTCTAATCGATGCCTTGGTCAAGCATATCGAAGAGCGCACCGGTGCAGTGATTCCAGTAGAGGTCTTTGACTCTAGCAAGCTTCCCTTCGAGCTCGTCACCAAGATATGGATCTGTGACGACGAAGGAGAGGAACTCGCAATTGGTGAGGATGTTGCGGAACTTAAACTCCAGCTTGCCGACCGCATGCGCGATCGCTTTGAGGCCGCGGCCACTGCCGATGTTGAGCGGCGCGGCATGAGCTCTTGGGATGGGGAAAGCCTTGCCGAGGAAGTTGAAACGGCGGGTGGCCCCGCATTTCCCGCGCTGGTGGATGAAGGACAAACTGTCGGCGTCCGCGCCTTCACCGATCTTCATGAAGCACGCGAGGCGCACAGGCGGGGAGGTGCACGATTACTGATGGCTGGCTCCACTCAAGAAGTGGATTACCTGCGCAAAAAGTTTCCTCTCGGCATGCTCGCCAAGGTGGAAATGCCGCGTATCGGAATCGAAATGGAAGAGTTACTACTGCTTTCCGCTGAGGGTGCGGCAGGAGGAGGGGATTTCCCACGGAGTCCTGAGAGCTTCACCAAACTCCAGCAAACCAGTAAGGGGAAGTGGTATGACGCAGCCTCTCAGATTTCTACCGCGCTCGATGAGGTGGTGGAGGGGGAGCGCGAGATCCGTTCTTGGATTGCACAACACAAGGGCGACCGGAACTTCGGTGAAATCGCAGACGACCTTGAAGAGCAACTCCAATGGCTCATGCGTGAGGGCTTTGTCTGGAAAGCCGGATTCGGGACTTTCCTTGATCTACCAAGGAAAGTCCGTGCAATTAGGTCCCGCTTGGGCCGAATTTCTGGACTTCCGCTCGTCAAGGATCTTGAAAAAATGGATCTTATTCGGCCTCTCTGGTGTCAATGGTTCCAGCTTTGGCAAGCCAGCGAAGATAAATATTCTCTCTGGGAGATCGGCTGGATGCTCGAAGAATGGCGTATCAACCTCTTCGCACCGGACATCGAGACCAAACTCAAAATCTCTGCCAAACGAATCGCCAGGAAACTCGAAGAGTTGGGAATCGAACCAGTGGAGTAGAGTTTAGTCACTCCATTTAAGATAGAGAACCTCTTCCGCTGCTGTATCGTTAAAGGCGACGATTATCCATCGATTCCTCCGGACCTCAAAACTTAATAAGTCCGTCGAATATTCATCAAAGTTCGATGGCCACTTCATGTATCCATCACTGAATCTATCTTGAAGCCGATTCAGACCAGATGAATCCGAGGGATACGCTTTCGCTTTAATAAATTCGCGAACTTCTTTTGGGTCACAGGCGATTATTGCCCAATACTGACTGCTCGTGCCAATCACCTGACTCTCCGATTCGATGATCTTACCAGATCCAACAAACGAAAGGGCTTTGCCTCCTTTATCTGGTGCTAATAAATAACCGATACCGATGATTCCAACGATCGTTATGGCTGAGGTCGCTACCGTCCTCTTGAAAGAATGATGAATTTTGGTAGCCAAGCCTTATTTCCTATTTCTTTAGTTCAACGTTAAAGTGTTATCTTTCTGCGAACCAAATTATAAAGTCTTGGGCGCAAAGTCCGCCTGAAAGCCCACATAGGGCAACGGCGAGTAACCTTCGTATGGGACCTTGGGCCACAAATAGTCCGATACAATTGAATGTGAATGAAATGAGAAAAATCGGCCAGAACCCGCCAGGCATAGAAGCAACAAATCCGCCGAGAATGAGAATAAGGAAGCCAACGACCAAAAATAAACTGCTTCGTGAGCTCATTTATTCTCTTCGAAAAGAGGTAGGAATTCTTCCAAACCTTCCTTTTCGAGGTCGGCTACTGGTATGAATTTCATCGCCGCAGAGTTCATGCAGTAACGCAGGCCAGTGGGGGCTGGGCCGTCTTCGAAGACGTGCCCGAGGTGAGTATCGGCTTTGACCGAACGGACTTCCACGCGCTTCATGCCGAGAGATGTGTCGGTGATGGTTTTGACAGCTTCCTCGGAGATGGGTTTGGTGAAACTGGGCCAACCGGTGCCTGACTTGAATTTATCAGTAGAGCTGAACAATGGTTCACCGCTGACGATGGAGACGTAAACGCCGGCTTTCTTATTATCCCAATATTCGTTTCGAAACGGAGGCTCGGTTCCGTCCTCCATTGTGACTTTATATTGGAGGTCGGTGAGTTCTTTTTTGAGCTTGGCCTGTTCAGGTGTTGGCTCGCTGCAGCCGGTGGAAAAGCTGGAAAGGATGAGAATGCTGCAGAGGCTGGGTATGGAAGTCAGGATTTTCATGAGTGGGAATGTTTAAATCATTATAAGATAGGAGAGCTCAAAACCGTTTGCATTCTGTTTTTTTCGCTAAACTGCCGGGGCAATTAGGACGCCTTTTCGGTTGATTCAACGATTCTCTTCCAGGCTTGGCAAATCTGGGCAAATTAAATCTCGATTTCGCCCTCGAAGACGAAGTCGGCTGGGCCGGTGAGCGTCACGTTAGCGAAGGAGGTGTCTCCGGTCTTTTCAAAACCGATGGTAAGCGTATCGCCACCTTCGACATCAACTTTCACTGGAGATTCCGCGCCGTTGAGAAGGTGGTGTATCAAAGCGCTGGCAACCATGCCCGTGCCACAGGCGAGGGTTTCGTCTTCGACTCCACGCTCGTAAGTGCGGATGGCGATATGATCCGAAGCCAGGATTTTGACGAAATTCACGTTGGTTCCTTTCGGCTCAAAATGTGGGTGCTCGCGGATGGCTAGTCCGTTACTGACGACATCGAAATTCTCCAGATCATCTACAAAGCCAACGACATGCGGGACTCCAGTGTTTAGAGAGTGCAAATCGATCGAGAGTCCCTCAATTTCGACAGGCGCTTTGAGTTCGAGGTCTTTGGGTTCTGACATCGCGATGCGAACTTCCTCCTCAATGATCTCTGCGGTCAGAATTCCTGCTATGGTTTCAAAAGAGACCGTTGTAGGAAGCTCCTCGTCTTCGCTTCCGAGGTGAGCGGTGAAAAAGCCGAAGCAGCGAGCGCCATTGCCACACATTTCTGCTTCTCCTCCATCGGCGTTGTAATAGCGAAACTTGTAATCTGCGCCTTTTTCAGCGGGTTCTACAGCCAGCAAGCCATCAGCGCCGATTCCGCGATGGCGATCGCAGAGCGCAGCGATGGTGTCTTCATCGAGCGAGATGGAGAGATCCCGATTGTCGATTACGATGAAATCGTTACCGGCACCGTTCATTTTATAAAAGTGGAGAAGCATATAATTGAGATTTTCTAGATCAAATTTTGAGCATTTGTTGGAGCTTACTTAGGTAATACTGAGCTTGTTCAGGCTCCGAGATATAACTAAGCAACTTTTTTTGACGATTGTTAGAATCAACATAATGTAGAGTGTAAGAGGAGCCATTCTGCACGTTTTTTTCCGTCAACCTCAAATCTTTGATTTCAGAAACATTGAGATTTTTATCTCCGAGCCACTTCAGTGGGTGCGTCTTTACCGTCAATTCGTAATTAGAAACCGTCACATCGGTTTTATTCAGAAACGAAGCGATGGCGAAATAAGTGATTCCAATACCCACGGCGACATGGCCGATTGGGAAAAGCTTCATCATGAGAGGTGCGTCCTCGGCACCGAATGCAATGGTATACCAAAAGAATAAGAATGAATCCCACGCAATGGCAAAAATCGCTATTGGTATGGCTTTGAGCGAAAACCAAGTTCTTCGAATTGTGGTTCCTTCGAACGTGGGGATGAGCTCTATTTTCTCCGGTATCGGAATATCGGTTTCCATCTGCTTGTTTTTTTAGTTCACGCGGATTGCATCGACGAGGGGCTTGGTGAATTCTGCAACCGCTTTGGCTGGGTTCTTCAGGTTTTCCTCAACGCGCTTCACGATCGCAGAACCAACGATGACGCCGTCCGCAGATTTCGCGACGAGAGCAGCCTGCTCGGGATTTGAAATACCGAAGCCAACGCAGACGGGAACATCGGTGTGTGCCTTGATAGCAGCAACCTGGGCGGGGATGGTTTCGGCGGGGGCAGAGTGACCGCCGGTAACGCCACTACGAGAAAGTGCGTAGATGAAGCCCTCGGCTTTTTCCGCGAGTAGCTTGACCCGTTCCGGTGGTGAGGAAGGCGCAATCAAGCGGATGTGTGAAAGACCTTTGTTTTCAGCCAGTTCGGTAGAGAGCTCGGCTTCGTCTGGCGGAAGATCCAACAGCAGCACACCATCAGCTCCAGCATCAACCGCGTCCTGTTGGAACCTAGAGAAACCATAGGTGAAGATGGGATTGAGATAAGTGAATAGGACGATGGGAGTGGAATCGTTTTTCTCACGAAATGCTTTCACCAGCTCAAGTGAGCGGACCGTGCTCATTCCGGCTTTTAAAGCGCGGTCAGCAGCCATTTGGTTGACAATACCATCGGCGAGTGGATCGGAGAACGGCAGTCCGAGCTCGATTATATCGGCACCAACTCCGACCAATGAATGCATGATCTCCAGCGAGAGATCGAAGGAGGGATCGCCAGCCGCCACGTAGGCGATGAAGGCTTTTTTATTCTGCTTTTTAAGAGAGGCGAACGTATCGTCGATGCGCATGCGGGGAAGCTAGACCTGTATCTTCAAAGTTGAAACCCAAAACACCTGAGGGAGACCAGAATTAAGGACGCGGGCTAAACTGCTCTGCTATTGATGGCACTCATATAAATATCCTCTCGGTAAAGCCGCGAGAGAGGCCCGCAGGAACTTTCCGGAAGTGATTCCGCTGCGCGCAGACCAGCTAGCATCCACGAGGCTTTATCAGTGCTGGGTCGATTCACTCTATCCCCATGAAACATATGAAATCCCTCGGTGGGCACTTTTGTAACGCCGGTATTAAACGATGGGCCTAGGCTGTTCTCCAATACCTCGCGTGAAGCACCGGTATATTCGGGCATGGCGAGAATATCGATTAGATCGTTTCTGAACTCACTCTCATCACATCGCTTACATGCCTCCAGCAGGGCCGCGACCAAAGTAATGCTGTCTGCTTTCCGCTTCTGAATAAAATCACCGGCGACCAAGAGCACCTTTTCTGGATGACCAAACGAAAGATCTGAAGAGATCGCCGGACACCAGCCGTATCCTCCGAGAATCGCCTCGGAATTATAGGGTTCGGCAACACAGAAGCCGTCGATATGTCCTTCTTCGAGATGACGCGGCATGAGGGGGGGAGGCAGAATAATGACCTCCACATCAGCATCAGACAAACCATGTCTTTTGATCCATTGATGAAGGAGAACCCCGTGGGAGGAAAATCGATGGCTCGCCGCTAAGGTGAACGGCCTGTCGTTTTTCCAATGTCTCGCTAAGTAAGATTTAAGGCCGGTGCCGTTACCGATCATGTCATATGGCAAACGTGTCGAAAGCGTGATCGCACTGCTATGCAGATTTAAAATCAACGGAACGCAAACCTCACAGCGTAGGTCGGTCAGACCAAAGCCCAAGGCGAACGCAATTCCAGAGATCGATTGAGCTGCATCAAGCTCGCCATAAAACAGGCGATCGCGAATCGTCGCCCAGCCGAGCGCTGACTGAAGCCGCACATCCAGTCCGTATCTCTCAAAAATTCCAGTCTCACGTGCCACCGCCAGAGGTGCGCAATCGAGCAATGGAACGTATCCAAGTCTAATGGGACCAAACGGATTCGAGTTCGATGATTCGGAGCGCATGACTACTTTAAAGCGTATCGAATGCCAAATCATTCAGCTTGGCATAAGTGGTGCTTCTTTTTTCCTGATCCTGGGTCAGCTGGGTGGAATATTTTTAGGTTTGAGCTATGGAGTGGGTACCGGACTTGAGACAACTGAGAGCGCTAGTCGCCGTGGCGGAGGAGGGGAGTTTCACGCTCGCCGCCAAGAGGCTATCCGTCACACAGTCGGCAGTAAGCCATTCACTTCGCACTCTTGAGGAGCAGTTGGGCTGTCGCTTACTTGATCGCTCGAGTAAGCGCGTAGACGTGACCGCTGAGGGCGAAATTCTCCTCAGAAGAAGCAAACGTGTCTTACAGGAACTGGAGCAGGCGACCCGTGACTTGGACGGCCTTCGGCGCTGGGGACAAACAAAGATCCGTGTGGGAGCCCCGCACAGCCTCTGCCACTTCGTGATTCCCAGTGTATTGCGAGAATTCAGAGATTGTTTCCCAAGGTGCGAGCCAAACATCGAAGCCGCTGATACGGCTGTTCTCCTTGAGCGCCTTGCTGCCGGAGAGCTCGATCTGGTCGTAGGCTTGAAACCAACCGAACACGATAGCGAAGGTTACCGCGTAATGTTTCGCGACAATCTCTCCTTCCTTATTTCACCATTTCATCCGTGGGCAACCGAGCAGGAAGAAATCATCCACACTCTCAGCAAGCAGCAATTCATCATCTACGCCAAAGCAACCGAGACACACCGACTGATTCAAACCTGGGTAAGCAAGGTCGCCGGCGAAATGAATAAGCCACTTTTCCTTGGCGACATGCAGGCAATCAAAGAAATGGCTAAACTCGGAACTGGAGTTGGCATTGTCGCCTCATGGGTTGCGGCGAAAGAAATCACCGAAGGCTCGCTCAAAGCCATCGAAATTCCCGGGCCCAAGATTGAACGTGAGTGGGGGGTGTTTCACACATTGGATCGCGAACCGAGCTTGATCGAGGAAACCTTCATCGGTCTCTGCGAAATGGCATTCCGAAACATGCCACGCTGAGCGCAATGGCCGAGACTGGTCATTCTTCTCCTGCGACAAAATCAACTAGGTCCTTCCGAGCTTTCTTAAGATCCGGTGGATTGAGGTAGAACATGTGTCCTGCGTCGTAATAAGTAAACTCGATCTGATTTTTCAAGCTCGCTGGATAGCCAACCAACTGCCGCACCGAGTAAGAAACACCTTCAGGAGGTGTCGCTAGATCTGCATGAGCACCCATGACCAAGACGCGCATTTTTGGGTTATCTCGGATCGCAGTGGCGATTGAATCCGTCATATTTACGATGCGATTATCCGCGCCGTATTTCCATGGAAAAACTGATGTCAGGATCTCGTAAGGTTGATCCTCAGTCCAACCAAGATCTTCGCTCAAATAACTCAACATCGCTGTGGAAAATGCACCAAGGGCAAGAGAATATGAGGGATCGTATTCAGCCTCACCAGAACCGGGAAGCGTGCTGTCCCATGCAACACGCGCATCAAAGCGCCCGATAACTTTGTTTTCTGCTTTTAAAAGCTCACCACGAAACTGAGTCGCGGTCAGCCGGAGTTGATTCCGCTCCCATATTTCCGCAGAAATCCCAGTCATTGCAGCCAGTCTTCCCGCCAAGATTGTTTTCTCTGCTTCAGGCAGTTCGTTTCCCTTTAAAAGCGCCAAGGCATATTCATTAAAGGCAAATTCCTTTGCAGCAGCGTAAACCTCATCGCGTTTACCGGTTACTTTGCCGTGATACAGTGCGGTAGTCGCAAAAGTGGGGAGAAAAACTTGATAATAGAGAGGGCTACCATCGATGGGAAACAGGGTCCGGTAATCCAACAGCGAGGACAGTAATACAACACCGTTTAAGCTCATTCCGTAGCGGCTTTGTAAATGGCTCGACAGCCCAGCCGCTCGAATCCCTCCGTAAGATTCGCCGCAGAGATATTTCGGTGAATCCCAACGCTTGTTCTGAGTAATCCACAAACGAATGAAATCGCCAACTGATTCGATATCGGACTTAAGCCCGTGGAACTCTTTCTCATCCGTTTCGCCTTCTGCACGGCTATATCCGGTGGAAACGGGATCGATGAACACCAGATCACAGACATCGAGCAGGCTCTGCGCATTGTCGATCACGCGGGCTGGTGGAACGATGGGTTCAGAACCATTTCCAGGCATCTCCAAGCGTTTTGGTCCAAGAATCCCTAAGTGCAACCAAACGGAAGATGAACCGGGGCCACCGTTGAAAGCAAACATCACAGGTCGTTTCACCGATGGCTCAGACTTTACCGTATAACTTGTGTAGAATACCGAAGCACGAGCCTTGCCCTTGTCATCCTTGAGCAGAACCTTTCCGGTCGTCGCGGTATAATCGACAGTCTTACCATCAATTTCGACAGAACCATTCTTGATAACAGGTTCGACGGGCTTGGTTTCAACCACCACTTTTTCTTTCGGCTCTGGCGTGGTCGCTGAGTCGGAATCTTGAGCAAGAAGCACTGATCCACAGAGTAGAATAGTGATTGAAGAAATCGTGAAAAAATAGTGCATGGGTGAAGAGAGTGTTTTTAGGAAAACGTTGTGAAAAGCTCTAAAATTACGATGAGATCAACTTTTTGAATCATCGCTCGTTACCTCCAGTAGTATTCTGAACCGCAAATGATTGAGTGCTTGGGTATTTTCGGCGATCAGGGATGGCTTACCTGGACGAATTCGCAAGGCTTTGCTGCGTTCTGCTCGGCGGTTCGATCTGAAAATCATCCGCAGCTCATCACACATTATTGCAGCCATGATTCAATCTAACAGAAAGGCAGTTATCGTCCGGAAGAGCGCTAGCGTTTGATTACTGAACTCGTGTGGCGCGAAATCGACTCAAATGGCTCAGAGGTCAGACATCGCTTGATTTACTGATTCAGAGGCAATTCGTAAGATCTTTCGGAAATATACAACTTGTTACAATATATGTAATACAAAGTTCTAAATAGTAATTGGATCACCCTTCCCTAAACGCTTAAAAATCCAGTCGCCTACAACACAAATCCTAGATACCTTTTAATCGATGACTGCTGAAAACCGAAAAGCATTCTGGACTGCACGCGCGAGTCGCCTCGCTCGCCGTATCAACCTTGCGTGGTTTCTCCAAAGCTTGGCTGCTCCAATGCTTATTGTAACCGCGCTCAGCTCTATTTCAGTGATCGTCGTTCGTCGCGAATTTTCCGAAATCCAACCAGCAACAATCCTATCGGTGCTAGCTGTCATATTTATCATTCTCATTCTCACGGTCCTGCGGCGTGCTTGGAGGCATTTTGAGACACCTGAAGCAGCTTTGGTCAGAATCGAAGTCGCACAGAGCCTAAATACATCACTTTCGGCGGCCCAAGCTGGTGTCGGTGAGTGGCCGGAAAAAACCAAAAACCTAACAAAATCGCTTCACTGGAAGGTTCCACGAGCTGTCGCGCCGCCAACAATTGCGCTTGCCCTACTTGCTGCAGCGCTCCTAATCCCCATAACAGCTCGTCAGAACTCCCCCACTCCAGCTTCACAACAACCCCAGGCATGGTCAGAATTGGACACGCAACTGGAGAAGCTCGCTGAAGATGCCATGGTCGATGAAGAATACATCGAAAAGATGCGTGAGCGCCTTGATGAGCTTAAAGACCAAAAGGAGGAACAGTGGTTTAGCCATGCGTCGCTCGAGGCAACAGACAGTCTGAAAGAAACACAAAACTCCGATATCGATCAGCTAAATGAGGATCTTTCGGAAATAAACGATGCGCTCAAAAGCCTGACCAACGAAGCAAAAGACCTCAATTCCCAGCAAAGACAAAAGCTTGCCGAGGAGTTTGAGAAAGGTCTCGAAGGCCTACAGAATGGAGCAATGAAGCCAAATCCAGAGCTCCTTGGACAGCTATCTAAACTCGACCCCAAAAATCTCGGGAAAATCAGTCCAGAGCAGATGAAAGAGCTGAAAGAAAATATGGAGAGACTCAAACAATCGCTTGAAGGCGCGGATGAAGGCAACGCAAATGGCGAAGCTGGCGAATGGGATGAGCAGCTTTTGGGCGATCAGGGTGATTGCCAAGGCGAAGAATGCAGCGGCGACTGCGAAGGCGGGAAATGTAAAAAGCAAGGCAATGGCTCAGGCAACGGAGGCATTCAGCGTGGCCCCGGACATGACCCTAACGTCCTACGCGATGAAAAAGACACGACTGACACCGGTGAGCTCACCGCCCTTTCCGCAGAAGATCTCTCTCGCGCGACTCCCGGCGATCTCTTGGAGCTGCAGAGCAGCCAACACGCAGTGAACGACTCAGCTTCCAATTCCTCTGCAGGCGGCAACGCAAGCCGCGGCCAAGGTGGCGATAGAGTATGGCGTGAATCTCTCGATCCAGCAGAGCAGCGCACGCTCAAAAAATACTTCGAATAATACTCGGATCAGGTCGCCGAATCAATTGTTCCGTCCTTAATAATCAAGGTCCGATCACCAATTTTCGCAAGCCTCTGATCGTGAGTCACGACAACTAGTGTTACCCCTTTATTATCAGCGAGTTCCATTAGTATATCCATTATTTCCTTACTCGTGTTTGAATCCAAGTTTCCGGTTGGTTCATCAGCAAAAAGAACAGCGGGCTGGTTCACAATCGCTCGCGCGATTGCCACCCGTTGCTGCTCCCCTCCAGAGAGCTCACTGGGCAAGTGATCTGCTCGATCTTTCAAACCCACGCGCTCGAGCGCACTCAGCGCAGCTTCAATCTGATCCTGCCCAGCTATCGCTCCCGGCACACAAACATTCTCGACCGCAGTCAATTCCGGCAGCAGATGATAGTTTTGAAAGATGTAGCCGATGGACCGATTTCGAAACTCCGCCTGCTGCTTGCGCCCAAGCCGGTAGAGATCCGTTCCATTAATCCGAACCTCACCCTGCTCCGGACGCTCCAGACCGGCCAAAGTGTAAAGTAATGTGGTTTTACCCGCACCGCTGGGCCCACAGAGGAAAACTTTTTCTCCCTTCCAAATTTGCAGGTCGATTCCGTGCAGGACCTCGATGGACTTTTTGCCAATCCGATAACTCCGATGCAAATCCTTGGTTTCAATCATCACTTCGCTCACACCACCACGATGCACGCCGAAAGCTCGCTCTGTCCATCTTTCTCAGTCACGCGGACAAATTTCGACTCCAAGACTCTTTTCTATCTGTGGCGTGAAAAACTGGCTAATTCGAGGTTTCGTGTTTAGGAATGGGCCATGACTTCACCAGTAATTCTCTTTTCCGGCCAAGGAGCACAGAAAATCGGCATGGCCCGTGATTGGATCGAAAGCTCACAAATCGCACGTGAGCTCGCCGAGAAAGCCGACGCCACGCTCGGTTACTCGCTTACCGACATTATGTTCAACGGCCCCGAGGAAAGCCTCACTGCCACTTCCAAGTGCCAACCTGCTCTTTATCTACACGGCTTGATCGGCCTCAGCCTCCTTAAGGAAAGTCTGCCTGACTTCAACCCTGTAGCTGCCGCCGGGCTCTCGCTCGGTGAGTTCACCGCCCATGCAGCAGCAGGAACCTTCTCATTTGCCGACGGCTTAAAGCTCGTCTCACGGCGCGGAACTTTCATGGAAGAAGCCTGCGAAGCCACCGATGGAGCCATGGCAGCCCTAATTGGCGGCGATGAGGAAAAAGTCCGCGCTCTGGCAGAAGCTGCGGGAGTTGACGTCGCAAACCTCAATGCGCCAGGACAAATCGTCCTTTCAGGCACCAGCCTCGGCATCGATGATGCGGTCGCACAGGCAAAAGATTTCGGCATCCGCCGTGCCATCAAACTCAAGGTCGCCGGCGCGTATCATTCATCCCTGATGACCAGTGCGCAGGAAAAATTGGCAATCGAATTGGAGTCGACCCCGATTGTCGTTCCGCAAATCCCCGTAATTGCCAACTTCACCGCAACCGCACCGAAATCGGAAGGTGAAATTCGCTCCGCCCTAACCTCTCAGGTCACCGGATCAGTGCGCTGGATCGAATCCATCCAATACCTCGTTTCTCAGGGCCATACGGAATTCATCGAAATCGGTCCTGGCAAAGTCCTCGCTGGGCTAGTTGCAAAAATCGCGCCCGAAGCTACAGTCATTTCAATCGAAGATGTCGCCTCCCTAGAAGCGGCGATCAAGGAACTTTCCTAGTTGCTTGAAAAGAGTCGGCTCTAAAACCTGGCTTTCGAATCAGCCCTGAAAACTGATCTCTAGGAAACTAGAAAACTTACCTAATGCTCCCCGAAACACTCAAAGCCGATTTCCCCATCCTATCACAACAAGTGAATGGAAAGCCATTGGTCTATCTTGACAACGCGGCGACCACGCACAATCCCAGTCAGGTAATCAGCGCCTCTCGCGATTACTACGAAAGGCTTAATTCCAACATACACCGCGGCACCCACTTTCTCGCACGCGAGGCGACAAACGCCCACGAACAAGCCCGCATCACCGTCGCCAACCACTTAAAGGCAACATCGCCCGACGAAATCATTTTCACCTCTGGCTGCACGGATGGAGTCAATCTCGTAGCCAATATTTTACCGATAAAAGCCGGTGAAGAGATACTGATCTCCGCTCTCGAGCATCACTCCAATATCGTGCCGTGGCAGATGCTCGCGGAGCGCACTGGAGCCGAACTGAAAGTCATTCCCTGCGACGACGAAGGCGTGCTCGATCAAGCAGCCTTTCAGCAATTACTTAGCGAGAAAACGCGTATCATGGCCATCACTTGGGTCTCCAATGCCTTCGGCACGGTCAACCCAATTAAGGAAATGACAGCCGCTGCGAAGAAAGTCGGCGCCACGGTGCTGATCGACGCAGCCCAAGCAATTCCCCATCTCAGCATCGATGTGCAGGATACCGGAGCTGATTTTATCGTATTCTCCGGACACAAGGTCTATGCGCCAACCGGCATTGGCGTGCTCTGGGGCCGCAAAGAATTACTCGAGTCCCTCCCCCCGTGGCGTGGTGGCGGAGAAATGATCAAAGAAGTCACTTTCGAGAAAACGACCTACAACGACCTGCCGTTCAAATACGAAGCCGGGACGCCAAATATCGAAGGTGCGATCGCCCTTGCCGCGGCTCTCGACTACGTCAATGCAATCGGCCTAGAAGAGATTCAAGCGCACGAAGAGGCTCTTGTCCACAAAGCTGCAGAGGCGCTTTCAGAAATTCCCGGAATTTTCCTCTACGGACCTTCTGACCGGATCGGCGCGCTCTCTTTCGCGATCGAAGGCGTTCACCATTACGACTTGGGAACCTTGATTGACCAAATGGGAATCGCTGTCCGCACCGGTCACCATTGCTGCCAGCCGCTGATGGCTCGGTTCAATACCACTGGGACAACCCGGGCCTCTTTCGCGCTCTATAATACAGAACAAGATATCGACGATCTCGCCGCAGCTCTAAAGAAAGCCGCAACCATGCTGCGGTAAACATCCTACTCACTCATGAAAATTGTCCTCGGTATCACCGGCTCCATCGCTGCTTACAAAGCAGCAGATCTCGCCTCTCAGCTAGTCAAGGCTGGCCACGAGGTGCACGCGGTCATGACCCACTCCGCCTGCGAATTCATCACACCCCTCACTTTGCAAACTCTCACTCGGAATCCAGTCCTCTGCTCGCTAGAGGACGAGAAAAATTCGTGGAAACCCGGCCACATCGAGCTCGCAGACAGTGCTGATCTATTCCTTATAGCCCCTGCCTCCGCCAATACTTTGGGACTGCTTGCCAACGGCCTAGCCCCAGATCCCCTCACCTCCATCTACCTCGCCCTCCCACGCGAGACCAAAGTCTTGATCGCTCCGGCGATGAACGGGAAAATGTGGCAACATCCCGCCACTCAGCGGAACCTGCAGATACTCGAACAGGATGGTTGCCAGTTTATCCAACCCGCCATCGGCGATCTCGCTTGCGGCTACCAAGGCATCGGCCGCCTTGCCGACTTGAACGATATACTCGCAGCGGTCGGCGCATAGTCACTACAGACCACAAAACCGAAACAGCAGAGCTCCCTCCAAAAAGGGCTCATAATAGATCAATTGATGACTGGGTATTAAGAGTAATAAACATGGCTCGCGAAACCCATTACATCTCCAGCCCGTCCACACGCCACCACCCCGATCCCTACAAGAGACCAACTCGGTAAATCTTAACCTATCCGCAGGTTTTTAGACTTCCAGAGCAGCCCCTTCCCGACCAAGCTTCGCCGCAATGTCACACGAACATATCGATGTCAGCTATGTCGCCAAATTAGCGCGACTCGATCTCACTCCTGAAGAGATCGAAACCTTCCAACCGCAACTCAATGCCATCCTAGGGCATGTGGAATCCCTATCATCCGTCGAGCTCCCCGACGACCTCGATCTGGATGACCACGATACGTTGGCGATTATGCGGGGGGACGCCCCACAACCCAGCCTCAATCCTGAGGCTGTACTCGAGAACGCTCCCGATCAGGCTCAATCTCAAATCCGCGTCCCCAAAGTCGTCGCCGATGCCTAAACCGGCGATCTTTTAGATTTTTAGTATTTCAGATTTTAGCACTTACCTCCTCATGACTCTCACTCAGCTCCGCCAGCAATTCCTCTCGGGCGAGACCACTCCCAGCCAGGCTCTTGAATCTCTGGCTTCCGACCTCCCGAATCGCGATAAAGAAATTCAATCGATCGTTTCATACGACACAAAGAGCGCACTTGAGCAGGCGGCGAGCGCAGATCTTTCAAGGCCACTTGGCGGCCTACCAATCGCAATCAAAGACAATATTAATACCCTTGGTCAGCCTTGCACATGCGGATCTAGTTTTTTAGAAAAAAATTACGTATCTCCCTATGATGCAACAGTTATTAAAAAATTAAGAGAGGCTGGAGCTATCCCATTTAGTCGAACCAATATGGATGAGTTCGCAATGGGCTCGGCCACCGAGAATTCCGCCCTCCAACTCACTCGGAACCCTTGTGACCTCGGACGCATCGCCGGTGGCTCATCCGGCGGCTCCGCAGCAGCCGTCGCAGCAGGAATCGCACATGCCGCCCTCGGATCTGACACCGGAGGCTCGATCCGGCAGCCAGCATCGCATTGTGGAATCGTTGGTTTAAAGCCAACGTATGGACGTGTCTCGCGCTATGGTTTGGTAGCCTTCGCCTCCTCTCTCGACCAAATTGGCCCCCTCACCCGAACGGTTGATGATGCCGCGCTCATACTTCAAACGATCGCTGGATATGACCCCAAGGATACCACTTCACTCGACGCCCCTGTTCCAGATTACTCTGCAACCATCAACGACGGTGTCGAAGGACTAAAAATTGGCATTCCAAAAGAATACTTCTCCGACGGCATCCATCCGGGAGTTCGAGAGAACGTAGAGCAATGCCTCAAAAAGCTGGAAGCGCAGGGAGCCACCTTGGTCCCGATTTCACTGCCTCACACCGAGTATGTTGTTGCCACCTATTATGTGATCGCTCCAGCCGAAGCCTCATCAAATCTCTCTAGATTTGACGGCATCCGCTACGGCAATCGCGCAAAGAATCCAGCTGACATCATCGACCTCTATCATCAATCACGCGAACAAGGCTTTGGACCAGAAGTGAAACGCCGTATTATCCTTGGAACCTACGTGCTTTCATCTGGCTACTACGATGCTTTTTACACTCGCGCGCAAAAGGTTCGTAAACTAATCACCCGAGATTTCACACGGGCGTTTGAAAGTGTCGATGCGATCATCTCTCCTGTCGCCCCTACCCCAGCGAGGAAAATAGGTGCCTGCGCTGACGATCCTTTGCAAGACTACCTTTCAGATGTGTTTACTATCGCCGCTAACCTCTCAGGAATACCGGCAATTTCTGTTCCATGCGGGACAACTGCCTTCGATGGTGCCGAGAACTTACCAGTCGGCATTCAAATTCTAGCACCACACTTAGGTGAGCAAATGATGTTACGAGTCGCCAAAGCCGCCGAGCAGGCCTGATTCATTTTAACACCCCAGAACCTCTACCTTTCTAATTTCCCCAATGATCCTCGGTTATTGCACCAACATTCATCCAGCTGAGACATGGGCGGAGACACTTGCTGCATTGGAGCAACACGTGCTCACAGTGCGTGATAAGCTCTTGGAATCCGGCGATCAATCTCCCGGCGAACCCTATCCTATCGGCCTCAGGCTATCTGCGCTAGCTGCGTCCGAACTGCTCGAAGACGGCAATCTCCAGATATTCCAAGAATGGCTAGACTCAAATCATTGTTATGTCTTCACCATCAACGGCTTTCCTTACGGCGCCTTTCATGGAACTAGGGTAAAGGAAAAGGTCTTTCTTCCAGACTGGGGAAGTCAGGAACGAGTGGAATACACGCAAAACCTTTTCCGCATCATCGCGCAAATTGCCCCGAAGTCAGGCGGTGGCTCAATCTCCACACTCCCTGGGTCACATAAAACCTTCAACGCCGATGAGGCACCGATCCGCCAGAACCTGATCGAAATGGCTTATTTCATCGAAGATCTCTCACAGAAGCACCAAATCGACCTCCATCTTGGGCTCGAACCCGAACCGCTTGGCCATTTTGAAAACACCGAGGAAACCCTGCGATTCTTCGAGCGACTGCACGCCGATGCTAAATCACCAACCATTATCAGCAACCGCATCGGCCTCAATTACGATTGCTGCCATTTCGCAATCGAGTTCGACCCTGCGGAGCAAGCGCTAGATACTATCTCCAACCAAGCAGGAATAAGGCTTTCGAAAATCCACCTCTCAAATGCGTTAAGCCTCGATCCCCGTAATGCGGAAGCCATCGATGCGATACGCCGGTTCGACGAGCCCACCTATTTCCATCAAGTCATTCTCCGTTTGGCAAATGGCTCGCTGCAGCGCTTTGCCGACCTTCCACTGTTTCTCTCAGCGGTAGATACCGGAGCATTATTACTGGAGGACACCAGAGAAGCGCGGGTGCACTTTCACATCCCACTTGATGCCACCCCAGTAGCTCCACTCGGCGCGACCGCTTCGCAAGTCGAAGAAACCCTCATGTGGTGTAAACGCAATCCCACAGCCTGCAAGCATTTCGAGATCGAAACCTACACTTGGGGCGTCCTTCCCGGAAATCTTCAGCGCCCCGTCGAAGATCAGATCGCCGCAGAATATAGATGGGTTTTCGAAAAACTCGGAAAAGTATCACAATAACCCTTTCAAAACCTCAAAAGAACACGCATTTTCAACTCATGAACGACATTAAAATCACACTTCACACCACCGCCGGCGATATTTCTGCCACAATGTACGCCTCGAAAGCTCCGCTGACCTGCGCGAATTTTCTCAATCTTGCGAAACGTGGCTACTACGATGGCATCGCTTTTCACCGCGTAATCAAGGGCTTCATGCTCCAAGGCGGCGACCCAACCGAATCTGGTCGCGGTGGTCCCGGCTATAAATTCGCCGATGAATTCCATCCTGATTTACGCCACCGCAGCCCAGGAATCTTCTCCATGGCGAACTCCGGACCCGGCACCAACGGCTCCCAATTCTTCATCACCACCACCCCGACTCCATTCCTTGATAACCGCCATGCGGTATTTGGACAAGTAACTGACGGTCTTGATGTTGTAGAAAAAGTTACTGGAAAAAATAATACGGGTGAGCCTGGCTGTAAGTTTGACGGAACCGGTGATAAAATTAAATCCATCACCCTCCATGACGACATAGCAGATCTCTTAGCGGATCAAAAAGACAACGTCGAACATTGGAACTCTATTCTCGATAAAGCTTAATTCAGTCGACCGCTTAAGACTGAAAAATTGCCTATTACACCATGCTTCTCGATGTCCAAAATCTGACCACCCGCTTTTTCACCCGTAACGGAATCGTCCATGCGGTTGAAGATGTATCGTTTCAGGTAGATCGGGGTCAGACGCTCGGAATCGTCGGCGAATCGGGCTCTGGTAAATCGGTTACTTGCTACTCTCTACTTGGTCTCATACCCACTCCTCCCGGACGGATTGTGGCGGGTAGTGCGATGTTTGATGGCTTGGATCTGCTCAAAGCCAGTACAAAGCAGCTTCGCGGCGTGCGCGGGAAAAGGATTTCGATGATCTTCCAAGATCCAATGACTTCCTTGAATCCCTACATGAAAGTCAGCGCCCAGTTGATGGAGCCATTGGAGCTGCACGAAGGGATTAAAGGCAAGAAGGCACTCAGCCTTGCGATCGATGCTCTTGCGGAGGTCGGCATTCCCGATCCTGAGAAACGTATCGATTCCTATCCACATGAGTTCTCCGGTGGTATGCGGCAGCGGGTCATGATTGCGATGGCATTGATCACCAAGCCGGAATTGCTGATTTGCGATGAGCCGACCACAGCTCTAGACGTCACCGTCCAAAAGCAAGTGCTTGATTTGATCAAAGACAGACAGCGGGAGCTTGGGACTTCCATCGTATTTATCACCCATGACCTTGCGGTGGTTTCCGAAGTTTGTGACCAAATCAATGTAATGTATGCAGGACGTATCGTCGAAAGTGCTAGCCGTCAGCAGTTATTCAGTAATCCCCTGCATGCCTACACCCGTTCCCTTCTGAAATCTATTCCCGCTGCTCAACCCAAAGGACAGCCGTTGATCACCATCCCAGGACTTCCTCCAAACCTGGCGAACCCGCCGAAGGGCTGTGCATTCCAACCACGAAACCTTTTAGGGAATCCTGAGCTCTGCATCACAGACCACTCTCCCGAGCTAACGGAGAAAGAATCCAAGCATTTCGTGCAAGATTGCCCAGGTTGTTTAGCGTAAATGATCAATACTATGAATTTCTCCAAAAGCCTATTGCTTATCGTAGCTTCCAGTTCACTCCACGCAGCTGAACCCATCGCCCTATTCAACGGCAAAAACCTCGATGGCTGGCACGCCGATGTCCCCGCCGCCGACGGCAAAGAAAACAAGAATCCAAGTTTCACCGTTCGCGATGGACTACTCGTATCGCTCGGCAGCCCTGGCGGCCACCTGATCACCGACGATGAATATTCCGACTACGAACTCACCGTGGAATACCGCTTTTCTGACAAGCCAGGCAACTGTGGAGTCTTAATTCACGCTTCAGAGCCACGTGTGCTATACGATATGTTCCCAAAATCCATCGAAGTGCAGATGGCACACAAAAGCGCCGGTGACTTCTGGTGCATCGCAGAGGATATCGAGGTTCCAGACATGGACAAACGCCGCCCTCGCAAAGAAGGACAAAAATTCGGCGGAACGAAAGCCGATGCACGCCAGATTCTAAACCTTACCGACGGTTCAGAGAAACCTGTTGGCGAATGGAATACGATGAATATTAAAGTCGCTGGCGACGAGATCATCGTTCACGTCAACGGTGATCTTGTGAATCACGGCAAGAATGCGACGGTAACGAAGGGTAAAATCGCTCTCCAAGCTGAGGGTTCGGAAGTCGAATTCCGCAAGGTTCAGCTTACACCATTAGCGAAAGATTAGGGCAGCGGGCCGAGAATGATCACACAAGATCATCAAACCACCCTCCTCTCGCAGTCACCCATTTACCCTTTTTGGTCACCTTGGTGAAGCCAAGGCCGCTTTTGGCAGCGGCTTCAAATACCTCCCATGCTTGGGTAGCAAGAATACCCGAGACAACGAGATCACCACCTTTCGCAAGCGATTTGGCAATGACTGGCCAGGCCTCGATCAAAACGGTTGAAAACAAATTCGCTGCAACCACATCGTAACCCTTCTGGCGCGGTTTCCACTTTAACACATCCTGGTCCTTCATCTTGATTTCAGGCGTGCCATTGCGTTCTGCATTTCGTTTGGCAACTGCGACCGCAAAAGGATCAAAGTCACAGCCCCATACTTCAGAAGCACCTAGCTTTTGAGCGGCGATCGCAAGTAAACCAGTGCCGGTGCCGAGATCTGCAACCGACCATTTCTCTCCTTTACGCTCACGTGCGATGTCGACAAGAAAACGAAGGCAGGTTGAAGTTGTTGCATGATCCCCTGTCCCAAATGCCATCTCTGGGGGTATGATAATAAATTCACGCTTGGGGTATTCGCGCTCCAAAGTCTTGAGATTCTTACTATCGGTTTCCGCTGTTACCAAGAATACGTCCCTTACTTTGAGCGGCTTGGGAAGCTCTGGCGCCTTTTTCCATTCGGCATCTTTAACTTTGCGAACAGAGCCGCCGAATAGTGACTTGATCGCTTCCGCTTCTTTCTTTGTTTTGCAATACACTTGGAGCCGCAACGACTTACCACCTTTGATATATTGCATCACGAAATTCGGATTCCCGGAAAACCGTTCTTCCCAAGCATCTTCCCACTTCACCCCCGAAAGCTTTGACCACAAAAACATATGCCACGAACATCTTCATTCCAGCCAGCGATGCAAGCCCAGAGAGAAAGCTCAAAGTCCATCGCTCCCAACAAAAAAACCCGCCAGAAAATGGCGGGTCAGGAGCGGAAATGGAGCGGGCGATGAGATTCGAACTCACGACATCCACCTTGGCAAGGTGGCGCTCTACCACTGAGCTACGCCCGCGTCGCAATGCGCGTGCGGAGTTGTTATCCTACTCGTGCTCCCGTTCAAGAGAATTTTGGTTAAATTTAAGAAAAAATTTCCTTCGCACTCACGCGCTCCAGCTTTACCCATATGCAGCTTGAATATGTCCGACAAACTTGCCCAGATCATCGCCACCAAACACGAAGAAGTTGAAGCCCTGCTGCCTCGTGCGGGACATCTACGTGCCGCCGCTCTCCAACGTAACGAATTCAGGGGGTTTCGCAGCGCGCTCGACCGCGGTCCCGATCGACTTGCGTTAATTGCCGAAGTCAAAAAAGCCTCTCCATCCGTTGGCCTCATCGATCCAAATTTCGATCCGATACGCCAAGCTAAGGTTTACATCGACGGTGGTGCGTCCTGCCTCTCCATCCTCACGGATGAGAAATACTTTCAAGGCTCCCTAGGCTACCTCTCAAAAATCTCTGAATTCTCACCTATTCCATTGCTGAGGAAAGATTTCACCATTCATGAAATTCAGATCCACGAAGCAGTGATCGCGGGGGCTGATGCGATTCTTTTAATCGTCGCCGCTCTTGATGATGACCAACTCAAGCGCCTCTACCAAGAAGCCAAATCCTTCCAGCTCGATGTTTTAGTGGAGGTCCACAACCTTCCGGAAATGGAACGTGCCCTGGACCTCGGGGCTGACCTTATTGGCATAAACAACCGTAACCTCAAAACCTTCGAGGTCGATATGGCAACCACGGAAAAGCTCGCCGAAGAGGTTTCCGATGATGTGATCCTGGTTTCGGAAAGCGGCATCAAGACCTTAGACGACGGAATGCGTGCCCTTAGAGCTGGGGCAAACGCGCTATTGATCGGAGAAACTCTCATGCGAGCAGACGATCCAGGTCGTGATATACAAGGATTCTTGGAGCTGACGGAATGATCGGAAAAGGCGATTCCATAGTTCACAAAAATAAATTGAATTGCGCACCAAGCCCTGCCTCCTAGTCTAGCGTTATGCACCTTCAGTTCTTCCTTATCCCCTGCCAGTTAGTGTGGCTTTCTCTCAGTGTCCACGCGGAGCCATTCATGGTGACAGTCGCGGAGGATGAACTCGGCTGGAAAGTTCTGGGGGAAGCCGATTTTAAACCGGTCAACAGTTTACCTAGCACTTGGTCTTTCGATTCGGATACCAGCATAATTCAATGCAGTGGTGAACCAATCAGCGTGATAAGAACCAAAGAGGTCTACACCAACTTTGAGTTATCGGTCGAATGGATGCACGAGAAGCCAGCGGGAAACTCAGGAATATTCATTTGGACTAGTAAGGCTTCGCTTGACGCGCTCACTGAGCCGGGCTTGCCCAATGAGGGAATCGAAGTTCAGATTCTCGATCCAGGTTTCGCTGCCGATTTTGAGAAGCGAACAGGTAAAAAAGGAAATTGGTTCACTTGTCATGGCGATGTTTTTCCCGTTGGGAAAGCAACGCTTCAGCCCTTCGCTCCACTTTCGCCGGACGGCTCGCGTAGCTTCCCGACCGAAGAGACCACCAAGTCTTACGGAGAATGGAATCACTACTATATCCGTGCCATCAATGGCGAAGTCCGCCTCTGGGTAAATGGTAAGGAAGTCTCAGGAGGAAAAGACGCCAAACCCCCAACTGGTTACATCTGCCTCGAATCTGAAGGCTCCCCCATTCAATTCCGTGACCTCAAGATTCGCACCCTTCCATAACTTTCTACGGACGAAACTCTCATGTCCGAATCAGCTACACGCCAACGTTACGCCGCCGCCGCTGAAGCTCCTGAAGCAGCGCTCTGCTGTCCCGTTGATTACGATCCCAAATACCTCAAAGCGATTCCTGCAGAAGTTATTGAAAAAGACTACGGATGCGGTGATCCATCGAAGTATCTTTTACCCGGCGAGACCGTGTTGGATCTCGGATCCGGAACAGGAAAAATCTGCTTCATCGCCTCACAGGTTGTCGGGCCGGAAGGGAAGGTCATCGGTGTCGATATGCTCGACGATATGCTGGAGGTCGCACGCAGGAACGCTCCCGTAGTTGCCAAAAACATTGGCTACGCGAATGTAGAATTCCGCAAAGGTCGCATTCAGGATCTCGCTCTCGACCTCGAAGCTTTTGATGAGCAATTGCGGCTACAGCCTATTTCTGGTGTGTCCGATTTTCTGGCCGCTGAGGATCTCGCCGACGAGTTGAGAACAAAACGACCCCTGATCGCTAGCGACAGTATCGATGCAGTCGTTTCAAACTGCGTGCTAAATTTGGTGGAGAATCGGCTTAAAAAACAGCTTTTCGAGGAACTGTTCAGAGTCCTTAAAAAAGGCGGTCGCGCAGTCATTTCGGATATCGTCAGTGATGAGGAAATTCCCGCGCATCTGCAGGCCGATGTCACTCTCTGGTCCGGATGCATCTCGGGGGCTTATACGGAGGAAGGCTTCCTCAAAGCCTTTGCCGATGCAGGGTTTTACGGAATCGAAATACTCAAGCGTGACGAGACGCCTTGGCAGACCGTTGAGGGAATCGAATTTCGCTCGGTCACTATCCAAGCATGGAAAGGCAAACAAGGCCCTTGCTTCGAGCGCAACCAAGCAGTGATCTACAATGGCCCGTTTCTAAAGGTCTTGGATGACGATGGACACGCAATGGAGCGTGGCAAGCGCTACGCGGTTTGCGATAAAACCTACCAGATTTATAAAAACGCTCCTTACGCCGATTCGTTTTCTTTTGTAGACCCATTAAAAGAAATCCCACTCTCCGAAGCTGAGTCCTTCGATTGTTCTCGGATCGCTTTGCGGCATCCAAAAGAAACCAAGGGAGAAGACTACAAGGCAACCACCGCAGCAACTAATGCCTGCGACTCAAGTGATTGCTGTTAGGTGAAGCTCTCTTCCCAATGAATACTTTCCAATCCATTCTCCAAGGAAATCATACTCCTCTGAATCGCGGGAAAATTAAAACCTTACAGATCAATGTGGGCCGGAAATGCAATCAGACTTGCACGCACTGCCACGTCGATGCCGGCCCAACACGCACTGAGATGATGGACGAGGAGTGCGCCCGTAAAGTCGGCGCATGGATTCTCACGCACAAGCCCGCCACCGTTGATATAACTGGAGGTGCTCCAGAGATTTCCGAGTTTTTCAACTACTTCGTGGAGACCGCTCGTTCTGTCGGATCCCATGTCATTGATCGCAATAATCTCACTATCATCGAGACCAAGAAATACGCCTATCTCCCTGAATTTCTCGCCGAGAATGAAGTCGAAGTCGTCGCGTCCCTACCCTGCTACTCCGCAGAAAACGTCAATGCCCAGCGTGGCGACGGCGTCTTTGATAAAAGTATTTCCGCATTAAAAAAGCTAAACGCCGTCGGCTACGGCACCGACCTCCCACTCACTCTTGTCTTCAACCCCTTCGGACCAAAACTTCCTCCCAGCCAAGACGAATTGGAAGCCGACTATAAACGCGAACTCAAAAAGCATTTCGGTATCGTCTTCACCCGCCTGTTCGCCATCACCAACCTTCCCATCGCCCGCTTTGCTGTGGAGCTTCGCGAAAATGGCCAATGGGACGAATATATGAACTTGCTCATCGATTCTTTTAACCCGTCCACCGTCGAGGAACTCATGTGCCGCAGCACCATCAACATCGGCTGGAAGGGCGAAGTCTTTGACTGCGATTTTAACCAAATGCTCTTCATGCAACAGAAACGAGAAGAGAAAAAACTCTTTCTCTGGGACGTCACTCCAGAGTCGATGGCTGAACTTCCAATTCTAACAGGCAATCATTGCTTCGGATGCACTGCTGGAGCCGGATCGTCATGCAGCGGATCACTCGAAACTACAACCGCATGAACTCCCATCCAAACGACCCCCTCCACGGCTACACCCTGGAAATCATCGTCACCCGCCTCGTCGAGGAATATGGCTGGGACGAGCTCGCCGATCGCATTCGTATCCGCTGCTTCGCCAGCGACCCGTCCATAAAATCCACCCTTAAATTCCTCCGTAAGACCCATTGGGCGCGGAACAAGGTTGAGGCTCTTTTTATCGAAACGCTCGAGCGCCAAGAACGAGAGCTCTAAAAGTATTTTTCCTACGCCCCGTAAACCACTGCCCAAATCGGGCATTTTCCCGGAACCTCACCGCCCCTGCGATAGCTTTCCAGCCGCCTTCTCGATTCCTTCGCTAGCATCTGCCTTGCCTCCCGCCGATCTCCTTTGGCCCTGCCGATATTCATAAAATCGTAAGTCGTCGTCTGATGCCGCAGCCAGGCGATCGTTGCTGCCTCAGCCCTCTGTTCGATCGGGATGCGTTTCGTCCGGGCAACCGTCCCACTGCCAACCGGGGTTGCATGCGCAGCAATGAGATCAGCCATTTTCGTCGACAGATCCGTATAGTCTCCGTGAAACGAAAGGAACTCCCTTACTGCTCCCGCAAAATCCTCCACATATACCTCCTCCTGCTTCGCCCGCCGTTTCCTACCGGCCTCCAGCTTCTTCCCATAGGCTGGATCCTGCCGCTCTGCATCCAGATCGGACCGCAGGGTCGCGATGGTTTCCTCCGGGGCCAGAACCCCTTGAGAAATCCAGCGCTTTTTATACCACGACTTCACCACCCAATGCGGACCGGCCTTCTTCACTCGCCGCGTTAACCCCGCGTCACCTGGCTGCAGATGCCCCCAACCCTTGGGAATTTTCAGCTCCTTTCGCTCAAACGTCTCTACATAGCCATCTCTGTCTGACCATTTTACATCCATCGTTTCCACCTCTGCCATCGCGTAAAATAAAGACCAAGTGCACCCACCGATGCAACAATCCTCTTTCTTAAAATTTAATACTCATACTTTTGCCTCCAGCCATTTGCCTTGGAAATGCAGTCTGGTGAAGACTACCGCCTGAGTCACGAGATCAAGGCCTAGCACGATCCAGACACCAGTCAGAGATAACCACTGAGTCTGCGAAAATATCCATAGGGCGACGATTCGGTAAAAGAACATACTACCGAAAGCCCAGCGCATAACGAGACGCGTCGCACCCGCACCTCGCATCGAACTTTTCAGTATAATACAGGTCGCGAAAAACGGTTGTGTGAGTGCACAGACAACCAGTAACGGAGCGGCAAGCTCGATGTGGATGTCGCTACCCGGAGCCATCAGATCAATCAGCCATTCTCGGCAAATCACAAAAAACAGACCCATACTCATCATCAGTCCGACGGCGATTTTCCAAGAAAACCTGACAGCACGGACAGCCATTTCAGGTGAGCCAGCACCTAGATATTGACCCGCCAATGCGGCAGCTGCTACGGCGATCGCAAACCCCGGTAGGAAGCTCATCGACTCCAACCGGATCGCAATAAAATGCGCACCCAAGGCACCTTTTTGATCGAGCGTGGAAATCACCCGAAGTCCATAGGAATGAATTCCCCACATCACGCCGATCTCAATTGCCTGAGGGAATCCGACCCGCCAGATCCGCCCCATGGTCTCGGAATGAAATTTTAATCCTTCCCGTGTCCAAGCGATCTCCTCCCCGCTTTTTCTACCCCGTAATATTAACATTCCTGCCACCGTAAATAGTCCGGCTATCCACCCAATCACCGTTCCCAAAGCAATTCCAGTGACTCCCATTCCACCAAACGGTTCTGGGCCAAAGACGAGCAAGACGCTGACTAGCATGTTGACGACATTGACCACCAGCATTGCAAGAAACGGCGTTTTCGTATCTCCAGCACCACGCAAAGCAGCATTCACAGCAAAGGTCGCTCCAGCGACCGGGCCCGACCATGCAACCATACGAATATAACTCTCTGCCTCGATAGCCGCTTGGGAACTCAAGCCCATCCACCGGATGAGAGTCTCAGCACCAACTTGTAGGATCAAAAATGCACAGACCCCGACAGCCGCTCCCAGCCACAGTCCTTGACCTAGGCCGAGATTGGCGAGTTTGTGATCGCGCGCACCAGTCGCACGTGAAACCAAGGCCATCACTCCCGTGGCAACCGCTCCTTGGAAAACATACATGAACCATCCGATGTATCCACCAAGAGCCATCGCATCGAGAATGGCGATGCGATCATCTCCCTCCGCCATCCGTCCGGCGATCAGCATATCAGTCATGCCGACGAAAAATGTAAGGATCTGCTCTAGCAAAGGCCACATTGCAAGGGTGAGCACCTGCCGTGTCAGGCTCATCTGGCCAAGCTTCCCACCTAAGCTGACTTCAGAGCTCTGCTCACTTGCTTCCACTGACATTCCCGGCTTCCCCATGCGCTCCTAACTTCGTCTCCAGAGTAGCTCGGTCAATCCCAGTTTTATTAAACTCTTCACGCGCGCCGCGTGTGAGCTGGTATTTGATCACGCTGACTGGCTGGCGCAAGCGCTGGACTCGAGAATGAAACCACCGCTCCAATTCCCGCCGCATGAACACCTCCGAGACGGGGCTCAACGGGTAATTCGGGAAACATAAATTTCCGTCTGATTTTCAGCCACGTAACCAAACCCCATAATATTATTGCCGAAAGCCCCAAACCACCGGCAGCCCAAACCGAATTCACCAACCAGACGGGGTGATCATTCTCTGTCGCCAGCTCATCATTCTCAAAAGGTTGGTCCACCTCATTTGATGGCAAGTTCTCGAGCTCTTGGTTTATGGAGCCTTCTAGCATCCTTTCCATCCAATAAACCCTGATCGACATTTGAACTAGAAATTCCTCTAACTGCTGGCTCGAGCTCCGTGTTTTCATTGCTCCAACCTTAGAGCTATCAAGCGCTCGACCTTGCTCTGTCACAGATACAACATCGGTCAGACTGGCGCTGAGATGAATCGTCGATCGCCTTGGAGCGTCTAGAAAGTAATGACAGATCACCGCTGGCTTACCTTCGGAAAAGTGCCGTTTGATTAGCTCATCTTGAAGCACCTCATCGGGAATACGCTGATCTGTAGCAAAGACGGAGACATATATGTCGATACTGGAATCGCCAGCATGGTAGATCAAAAAGTCCTCGAGCTTTTTCCTATCGTTACGAGAAATCAGATTTTGCGGATCAATTAAAAAGCGTTTGGGTTTCGCTCCAAAGTAATCATTCAGAAATGGCTCTGGCACGAGAGGTCTCTCGTCCGATTTTATTACTGATATCTTATCCGGCTCATTTTCTTCGAGAGACGGAACAACTTCCATTGACCCCGGAGGCGACACAGACTCGTTAGCAACGCAAATCGACATCCAACCGAAGACACAGGTAGACAAAATCAGAAGAGACACCCTCATCGATTCATCTCCTCTCCATCGTTAATCTGCTTCGGATCGCGAGAGTGTTTCTCTAAATCATTTGCCACAAACGGCCTAGAGATCCTCTGCTCAAACTTATTGGGCTCACGCCGTGCTTGTTCGCAACGCTTACGAAGAAGCTTTTCGAGAAAGTGGAGACAGCGCAAGGCACCATCAGCATAACGACCCTCCAGCCAATGGGAGTGAGCACGGGACAGGCAATCGAACGTGTCTTGCTCACCTAAGAATGGATCTAGCAGATAGCCAAAAGTAATACCGGCAGACCGAGAGTCGGGATCGATCACGATGAGTATTCCAGCCTCATTCGTCTTTTCAGCCGGAATATCCTCGAATATCCCACGGTTTAAAAGCCAGAAGCCGAACTGTCGCAAGTTTCCCGAATCGCCCAAGCTACCGGTATAAATACTAACGAAAATCTGAGGGAAAGCTGATGAGATTTGGTTCATCAAATCTTCGAGTAAATCCCGCTGAAACCTGCGGAAAATTCCAGCTGAATCAGTCAGAGAGCGGAGCCTTGGCACTTCGCTACCGAATAAAATATCCGCATCAAGAATAGTGAATTCGCAGTGAGGACAGGCTGCAGCGGCCCGGTGAATTCGCTGCACACATCTTGGACATTTCATTCGTGTGTTATGAATTCATTTCAGCGGTCAGAAAGGTCAAACACGAGTTTTCACATCAGCCTCTAGCCAATTCCAAAGATCATCGAGGCCTTTCGCAACATTGGTCTTAGCAGCTTGGAGATTCGGCCCTGCCACTGACCTGCCATACAGGTAATACTTGATTTTAGGCTCGGTGCCTGAAGGCCTAACAGCAAAAGATCGACCGTCTGCGAGATCAAAAAACAGCATTTTCTCTTTCGGCAGAAGATCGCCCTCTTGGTCGTAGGTGTCTTGTGCAGAAAAGTCGCGGAAGCGTATCACCACGGAACCATCGATTTCCTCGGGAGGATTCATCGCGTAGGACTCGTTCAGTGCTTGGATCTTCGCGGCACCATCCGCACCTTCCATGACCATCGACTTCCCAGTTTCCAGACAATACCCATATTTTTCGTAAATTTCATCGAGTATGGCTGGAATCGTTTTACCAATCGATTTTGAATAAGCAGCAAGTTCTGCAAACATCAGTGCTGAGCCGTTAGCATCCTTATCTCGCACGGCATCGGAACCAAGATAGCCGTAGCTTTCTTCTCCACCGAAAACGAAGAATCGTGAATATTCTAATCGCAGCTTACGGGTTTCCTCTTGGGACAACGAGCGGTAGTCGCCCTTTTTATCCGAAGGAATCGCATCCTCGTATTTTTTAAGTTTAGCCGCGATGTATTTGAAGCCGGTTAGTGTATCGATTACGGTCACACCGAAGGAATCTGCGATCACAGCCTGCAACTCGGTAGTTACAAAGGTTTTAATAATAACTCCTCGTGTTCTGTTAGCCTGAGTTAGCCAGCCGAGCTCGAACATCATGTTCAAGCGATACCATGCGAGAAGTGAGCCAATCTGATTACCGCTCAGTAATACCATCTTGTCTTCGTCATCTCGGACAGCAACGCCCATGCGATCGGCATCTGGATCAGTTCCAATAACGACGTCTGCAGAAGACTCCTCCGCCAGCTTAATCGCCATTTTCAAGGCAGGAGCATTTTCCGGATTGGGCGAATCAACTGTAGGAAAACGTCCGTCCTGTATGTCCTGCTCAGGAACGGTCAATACCTCGAAACCGAGATTTCTCAACATCGGCACGTTGATATGGCCGCCGGTCCCGTGAAGGTTGGTAAACACGATTTTCGGCGGAGAGACGTCCAGCAACTGAGGTTGGAGTAGTAGAGTCTTCAGGAGGTCGATATATTGCTGGTCGAAATCCTCACCGAGAACTTTCACCTCGCCTAATTGGCCATCCGCCACCGGATCAAATTGCTCACTGGTGATATGGTTCACCTGTTCGATAATCGCAGAGGCATGCGGCTCAACAATTTGGCCTCCGTCGTTAAAGTAAGCTTTAAAGCCACAGTCGTGTGCGGGATTATGGCTGGCAGTAATCACAACTCCTGAATCAGCACGTAACTGCCGGACCGCGAACGATAATTCCGGAGTCGATCGTGGGCCAGCGAAGACGTAAGCATCACAACCCATCTGGGTGCAGATCTTTGCTCCCAAATCAGCGAAGTTTTTAGAGAAATGGCGCGTGTCGTGAGCGAATACCACTGCCGGCTTCCGGTCACCGTAATCTGTCAATCCTTTCACATAGCTTACCAAGCCCCGAACTGCGCGAGAAAGGTTGAAATAATTCATGGTTGCTGTTCCCACGCATGGGAACTCAGGTCTGTCATTCGGACCACCAGCGCCCTGCTCACTTGCCGTCACAATGCGCCCGATCGTTCGACCACGGAGCCCACCCGTTCCAAATGCTAGAGTCTTGAAGAAGCGATCATTGAGCTCCGAAAATTCGCCTGCCTCGAGCAATTCATTTACCGCATTTCGGGGAAGTTGACTTGCTGCACCGTCTAGCAACGAGAGAATATTTTTTTCGGCTTCATCGAGAAGCTTTCCGGATTTAACGGCGTCGGTGAGTCTGGCTTTTAGGTCGTTCATTTTAGGCTGGTAAAGTATTTCTTCGGCACAAGAACACCGTACTTAGGACTGAACAGATAGGTTAAAATAAATAAAATTCCCAACAGAAGAACAATCGCCGGTCCTGGAGAAATCCCTAGCGGCGTGGAAATTAAAACAGCTGCCACTGAACCTAGACCTCCGACTAAGCCACCTCCCCAGAACAATGCTGAGGTCTTATCTGTGAGCAGCGACACTGTCGCCGCTGGCGTAACCAGCAGGCCAACTGTGAGCACGCAACCCACAGCCTGCAAAGAGGATACCAATGCTAAGACCAGCATCACGAATACAGCATACTGCATCGCCCTCACGGGAACCCCTTGGGCTGCCGCAACATTGGGCTCGAACAATGTCAGCAATAAAGGCCGCATCAGTAAGTTGCTACCTATCAGAATCACAACCCCAATCGAAAAGACGATCCAGAGATCGGTGTCTCCCGCTGCCATGATATCCCCGAATAGCCAATGTTCGAGTTCCGCGCTAGTCTGCAGCTTTGGCAGAATAGCAACACCTGCCGCGAACGCCGCTGTGTAAAGAACTGCCAAAGATGTTCCCTCTGCGATACGTTTCCCACGAGCGACTGCGACCGAACCCAGACCCACTAGTAGTGCTGCAAATAAAGCCCCAAAAAATGCATTCCATTGGCTCAGATAACCCGTCACGAGAATGCCGATCGCAATTCCTGGAAGCATTGTATGTGATAACGCCGAAACCGATAGAGCGTTCTTCCGTAAGACCACGAAGCCACTGAAGAAGCCATTGGTGAATCCGATGAATGCGGCCGCTGCAAGCGTGCGCTGATAAAATGGACTGCTGAGTAGTTCTTCAAACATAATTGCCGCTTTCTACTGCTTAAACCTCAAAGGTTTCCTTAATCAGTGCGGGAGTTAGCACCGAATCGACAGGGCCAAATGAAACCTGTTGGGTTTTAAGAACCAGAACTTCATCGAAGAGCTTCGGAACGGAATCGAGGTGATGGTGGGAAGCGATGATCAGCCTTCCCTCCCCTGCCAATTTCTCCAGAAGATCTCCCAATAAAATTGACGCATTTCGATCAAGGCCGGTGAAAGGTTCGTCCAGCAGAAGCACATGCGCTTCTTGCGCAATCGCACGTGCCAAGAAGGCACGTTGTTGCTGCCCGCCTGAAAGTTCGCGAATCTGACGGTGCTCTAATTCTTTGAGATCCAGAGATTTCAGCGCCTCTTCAACTGCCGCCTGATCTTCTTGCGAAAACTTGCGCCACCAACCTGTCTGCGGATAACGACCCATGTTGACGAGGCCTCTGACCGTGATTGGAAATGACCAGTCGATTTCCTCACGCTGAGGGAGGTATGCGAACTCACGCGACCACTTTTTAACCGAGGTCCCACGCCAGCGTATTTCACCAGATTTTCTGGGTATTAGACCGGCAATTGCCTTCAGCAGTGTCGATTTACCAGCACCATTTGGACCGATTAGAGCCACGCGATTACCACAGGACGTCGCCATCGAAATTTTATCTAGTGCCAAAATATCACGATAAGCAGCAGATAGCCCTTCGATCACCAGCTCGTGGTGATGTCCGTGATGCGCACAACATTCGTGATGGGTTTCTTTTTTCAAAGTTTCAGTTCTAAAAAATCATCGATTTCACCAGACGCATCAAATACATGAGTGATCGTTTCGCTCCCATCTGGTTCGATCACAAGTTTTGCAAACACATGAGTGCCGGGAACCGTTGTGGAAGGATCGGCTTTGACGTTAAGAAACATTACCTGCGCGGAGCTACTCAGCAAGATAGCCCCGTCGAATTCGCCCTGCTCGTTGCGGACTAGGGAAACGTCCTCTTCCCCAAGTTGCAGTTTAATTAACGATGGAATCACGGACAAGATCAGCCGGACTCTTGCTGGAACAAATTCCCCATTTTTCGAGATTGTAGATTCCGAAATCGTTGTGGAGCCGGTAGCCGGCGCTTGTCCACTGGAAGCAGTCAACCGATGCAAGCCAAATGCCGCCGCCACTAGAATGAGACCAACAATTAAAGTACGAATTAACGGACATCCGTTCATGCAACTAAGATGCATTAAAGGAAGTCCACTGCAAGAGCAACTTTCCCCTTAGAAATCAGTCTCAGCAGCTACAATATCGAGCTCTTTGATCCATATATTCCGGTAGTGAACGTCATGTCCCTCCGACTGGAGTTTGATACCACCGGGCTGATCTGTGATACCACGACCATCGTCATTACCACCATCGATGCCAGAATTCGGGCCTCCCCAGACTTTATTGATCTCAATATTCGAATGGACCTTCACACCGTTGAAATAGACAGTCACGCGAGGTTTCTCAGTGAGAACACCGGCGGCGAAGCGCGCTGCGCGAAAAACAATGTCGTAGCTGTTCCATTGGCCGAGCCCCTTGTAGACTTCGTATGGGGAATTGGTTCGGTTTATCACAGCGCCCATTCCGTGCTGAGTCTTATCGCCATCTTTGATCTGAATCTCGAAGCGGTTTTGCAAATAGACGCCGCTATTACCACCCTTGTTTGCGACAAGGAACTCAACATGCAGCCTGAAGTCTTTGTATTTCTTCTTCGTGACAATATCCGCCGAACCATACTTCCCGCCCTTCGATACAGGGTCGTGAGTGAGAAGAACTGTCCCCTCATCAACGGGATCCTCTACGACCTTCCACTTGATTGGTAAGGAAGAAGCGAATCGCGGCCCTTCCCAGTAAGTCCATTTATCGTCGAGCATCTTCCGCGATCCATCAAAGATCACCTCCGCACCTTCGACCGGCCTTGCGCCGATACCCACGTCCTCAGCGGCTACTGCGAATGAAACCGAAAACAGAATAATCGAAAATATCTTCATCAAGAGTTATTTACGGAAATGATTCTCGATCGCTTTCACTAACCCTGGAATATCATGTTGAGCAGCCTCCACGGCCGGTTTGTGGTCCAGCTTTTTGAGCGTCTCAGAGGTGATTGGACCAATGCTCCCCGCCACACAATTCTCTGGCCATGGGAGGTCTAGCGCAAAAAAGTGTTCGGCGGTGGATGAGGACGTGAAAGTAACCATATCAGCGCCTTCTGTTGAAAATTTCTCCTGCGCGCCGGTTGGATCCTCTTTTTCAGAAACCGTCTGGTATGCGATGCATTCGTCAACAATCGCGCCCAGCTTCATCAGGCCGTCATAAATCACATCACGTGACTCGGCAGCTTTGACCCAAAGCACGGTTAGGTTCTCAATGTTGATTTCCTCAAACGCATCAATGAGTCCTTCGGCAACAAACTTTTTGGGTAGCAAATCCACCCCGATACGATACTCGCGAATCTTCGCCGCTGTCGTCGGCCCGATTGCCGCAATCTTCGGATTACCCAGACTCCGAGCGTCATCATAGGTCGCGAAGAATGCATCGAAGAATTTTTCAACACCGTTCGGGCTCGTGAAGATGATCCAGTCGTATTCATGTGCGTGGGTCACTCCTTCGGCAAAACCCTCTCTGTCCTCCGGAAGCTCAATCCGGATGGTCGGAAGTTCGATTACGTCCGCGCCAAGATTCTGTAACCGCTTACTGAGATCGCCTGCTTGTTCACGCGTTCTCGTAACAACAATTTTTTTACCAAACAACGGCCGACTTTCGAACCAATTGATCTTTGATCGCTCTTTGACCACGTCTCCAATCACCGCAACTGCAGGTGAGGAAAATCCTTCTTTCTCAGCGATATCAGCGATGGTTTCCAAGGTCCCTTCAATCGTCCACTGTGAACTGGTCGTAGCCCAGCGAACCAGCGCGATCGGGGTATCAGCGGCAGCGCCCCCTTTGACGAAAGAAGTCGTAATTTCACGCAACCGGCCAACACCCATCAGAAACACTTTAGTTCCAGGAGTCTTGGCAAGGTGCGCGTAATCGATGGATGAGTAGCCCTTGGTCGGATCCTCATGTCCTGTGAAAATTGTTAGCTGAGTATTGTGGTCTCGGTGTGTCACGGGGATGCCGGCATAGGCTGGCCCACCGATCGCAGAACTGATACCGGGAACGATTTCAAACAGCACCCCAGCTTCAGCGAGTTCAGCCGCTTCTTCACCCCCACGGGCAAAAATCATTGGGTCTCCACCTTTGAGTCGCGTGACGATTTTCCCAGCCTTGGTATGCGCGACGATCATCTCGTTGATTTCATCTTGCGGAACGGCGTGATTCTTCGCGCGCTTCCCGACATAAATTTTTTCACAACCCGGCTTGGTCCAATGCAGCAGTTCAGGACTGCTTAGAGCATCGTAGACGAGCACGTCAGCCGTTTCGATACACTCCTTCG
>Ga0307935_1000123_pt1 | contig 37234 bp, 50 predicted proteins | sample OrgLakmetageno92_FD_201827 | JGI IMG/M metagenome (GOLD analysis project Ga0307935, IMG submission 201827) | Saline water microbial communities from Organic Lake, Antarctica - #92 | ecosystem: Environmental > Aquatic > Non-marine Saline and Alkaline > Saline | place: Antarctica: Organic Lake...
TCCAAAAATAAGAAGAGATTAGGAGCTGCTCTGAAGATTCGAGATAATATTGATACTCATTATATGAATTGGAAGGCTGAAATTCTTTCTGCTGCTGGTCTTAAGATGGCTGATTATAAATGTAATTATGGCGTCTTTTATTCTTCAATAGAGTATCCTGAATTTGCTGAAGTTAAGCGTGATTATCCAAATCGCGACCCAATGATTTTGCTTGACAATTTTTCATGGCTTGGTTTTGCTATTTGGATGATGGATGATGCTGTTTACGAACGTAAACGTTATCAATTATCTATCAAACGATTCGCTGGTGATGGTGAGAAGCTTGATCAAATTAGTCGAGCACTTGATGAATTAGGCTTATTCCACTACATGTCTCGTGGTGGCAGAGTCACATTTGACGTGGACATCAGCGAAAATATTGCTTCTAAGATCGCTTGCTTTGTCCCAGAATGTATGGACAGAAAATTGCCTGTTTGTCGTCGCGGGTTTTACAAAACATTAAATCTTAGTCGAAAAAGGGCTTTCAGATCTTGCGGTGTTGAGATTGTTGATATTCGACCAGCTAGCAAACGACAAATGAAGCAGAAGGGAAAGTATGATATTTCTGTAGAAGGGAATCATAATTACATGGCTGGTGGTAATCCAGTTGGTGTTGTTGTGCATAACTCTCCTGAGACAACCCCTGGTGGTCGAGCGTTGAAATTCTATTCGTCAATTCGAATGGACATTCGTCGGACAGGCTCTTTCAAGGTTGGTGATACCATTGTTGGTAATACCACCAAGGTGACATTCAAGAAGAATAAGATCGCACCGCCTTTTACTGTTGCTGAATTCAATATCACGTTTGGTCTGCCTGAATACCCAATTTATGGTGTCGACCCATATTCCAGCTTGTTGACGGTAGCGAAAGATAAGAAAATTGTTACTGTCTCTGGGAGTCATATCAAATATGATGGGGAATCTCTTGGCAATGGTATGGCGGCTTCTGCTGCTATATTGGCGACAGACCCAAATCTATTTCAGAGAATTTACAATCATGTAATCACTGGAACAGACTCATGCCCTACGACGCTCCCCTCTACGAACGAGGAACAACCGTCTACCTCCGAGAATCCGCCTCAGTCGGATTCTTAGAAGCTCATACGATTGCGGGTGTTACCCGTGGAAATAATGGGTGGGTTTATACCATTCTAATTAGGCCCAATTTGCCAACGCATGCTCCCCATTATGGGGAGCGTCGGAGTCTGACAAATGGGGCAATTATCACTTTCGAAGAATGCGAATTTATTCAGATCTGTGATGCTCTTGCGTTGGCAGAACAGTATCATCAAAATCAACTAGCTGCAATTCAAAATAGGATCGCTACGCATTGCGTTGATCCTACATCAGGTACGAGCGGCACTTCAGGACCATAATATGTACGAAGATACTTCCAAATTTCTCACTCAAAATAACGAGGCTGAGAGCGAATTTGGCAAGTACGTTGAGAAGGCTCTGATCCCCCTTGCCCTTGATCACCCGGATCTATTTCTTTCGATCGGACGATTCTTAACGCCAGATCTTTTTGAAGCGGTTGAAGCACGATACGTAATCGCTATCATTCTTAATCACATTGAGAAGCATCAAATCGTCCCGACTCGGGGCCTGCTTCGTGATTTCATCCTTCAGCATATGACTGAGGATGACCCATATGAATCGGTTCTGGAACTTATCGATCAGAAATCGAACCCGCGTGATGTTCCCATTCTGAAAGAGAAGATGGTCGAATGGGCTCGGAAGAGGGCTTTCGGCTTGATCTATTCAGACGAGGCGATGCTTGCTTATCAGAACGGGGATTTTGATGAGATCGAGAAGATCGTCGAAGAGGCTAATCGGATTACTGATCTGCAGGTCCAGGGTTTGTGGCTTCTGGATAATTATGAATTATTGTTCAGCCCGTCTGCTATTGAGCATCGTACCTCTGGTTTCCGAAGTCTTGATAAGTTTCTTAATGATGGCGGTCCCGGTCCGAAGGAAGTCGTTTGTTGGCTGGCGGGAACAAACGTCGGTAAATGCCATTCTTTATCAACTTCGATTGTAAATAAAGAAAATTCACAGCTTTATGAATTGGAGATGGAAGATGGTACGGTTCGACAACTTGCAGGATTTAGAAAAGTTCAAACTGCACGCGGAGCAGTTAAAGTTAAAGATCTTACCGAAGAGGATGAGATCGGAGATTTACCATCTGTCGATGATTCCTGGGATTTGGAATTGTCAGATATGCGATTGGAAGTGTGACGGATCTCATCCGAATAAGCTCATGACACACTTACATGATGTACATGGTATTAAGAGACGCAATTCTGAGCGTGGTGGGGATTTTGGGGATTATTTGAAAGATTATTTTCAAGTCCCAAAATGTTGTTGTGGTTGCGGCCGAGATGTCAACCTTCACAGAAGGGATTTTGCTTATTCTTGTTTTGCTAGAGAATGTAGTAGCATCAACAGACTCCGAAATCCATCATGTATAGAGTTCTATCTATATCAGGGGATGGAAGTTGATGATGCTATTATCGCTTTAAGCTCTCGTCAGAAAGGGATTGCTGAGAGGTATTCTACCGATGAATTGAAAAAGTTGTTGAGAGAATGTAATTCTGGGGCTAGAAACCCGGCTTCTATTAAATCGATTCAAAAAAGAACCGGCAAACCAAAATCGGAAATAAAAAAGGAATTAAGTAAAAAGTCATGTGGTTCTAATAATGGTTTTCATGGAAGAGGTCATACTGATAAGACTAAAAGAGTGTCTGCCAGAACTAGATCTCTACAATCTAAAATTGTCACTAAACCAGAACTTGCTATGTGGGGCATGTTGTATTCTTTCGAATTCGATTTTGAATTCGAGCTTCTGATAGACAAGTATTGTGTAGATTTTTGTTTATTTGATAATATTGTAATAGAGGTTTATGGTGATTATTGGCATTCAGATCGTTTTGTTTGTAATGACGGACGAATGAACAAAAAAGAAAAAGATGAGATTAGGAAAAACGATCTCGAAGCTCTTGGATATGTTGTTCACGTGTTCTGGGAATCAGAGATTATGAAAACACCAAAGGAAGCTTTTTTAAGACTCAAAGGGATTATAGAAGATGTCGAAAATAATAATCGAACTTGATTTAGAGGACGCCAAATGGCTTGATTTGCGTCTTCAGCATGAATATAAAGCAGAAGGTTTTCGTCCTCATGAAAAACGAAAGCCGCAAGTGGTTTCTGTGGGTGAAACTGTACAATCGGCCATTGAAAATCACATGGAATTTGAAAACAGATGAAAATTAGATCAATTAAACCGACGAATAGACTTCAAGAAGTTCCATTATCAATCATTAAAGATGATTTAGAAGAGAATCCTGATGCTATTCACCATGTGTTGACCCCATCTGGCTGGACTAAAGTTCTTGATTTTGCGTTCATGAAACGCGGGCCTTCTAAGATTTTCTCTCTTCGAGCTGATAAATTTTCTTGTGATCCTGGGCATGTTTTACAGATCATAAGGGATGGAAAATTAACGGCAGCCCGTGCTGATCAAATAGATTGTACTAATGATGTTTTAGTTGGTTTCCATTGTGAACATCTACGGCATGGAAATTACTATTCTCCTGGTGGCTATTATATTGATGATGGTCCCGAGGAAGATTTTTATGATATTACCATATCTGATCCGCATTGGTATTATACTTCTGGTTTGGTTAGCCATAATTCGATTGTTCTGTGTAATAATGCCATTACGTCTTGGCAGGGCCCCGGTCCTGGTGGTAGGGTTGGGCAGGATGTATTGTTGGTGACGTTTGAGCTTGATTACATCAAGACTTCGATGCGGTGTCTTGGCGTTCTTGGTGAAGATATCCCGATGGACAAATTAGTCAGTCGCCAGGATGAAATAACGAGCAAGATTAATTCGTTGAAGACGACTTATGATGGCAAGATTTTCATTTCTGAATTGCCGCCTGAGCAATGTAGTGTTGACCATTTGTATCACTTGCTAGATAACCTTCGTCGGTCTCATGGTTGGCATCCGGACGTTGTTATTATCGATTATCTCGACTTGATGGTTAGTAGAAATAAGTATGCTAATCGTGATGATTACAGTCGGCAAAAAGCTGTTGCTAATGAGGTTCGGGGCTTTGCTAAAAATGAAAATGTGTTAGTATTCACGGCTACGCAGACGAATAGGTCAGCGGGATCTACTGGCGAAGCTATTACATTGAAGGACGCGGCAGAGTCTTATGCCAAGCAGTTCTCAATGGACTATATTATCACCATCAACCAGACTCCCGAGGAACGTGAATCAAGTCCTCCACGTTTTCGTTTCTTTATTGCTAAGAATCGGAATGGTCCTAAACACAAGACCGTTACTTGCGAGATCAATTACACTACCATGAAAGTTCGAGAGATTAATACGTAATATGAAAACAATCATCCAAATCGAAGTCGATGCGTCCGAGACGATCACTGATACTATTAAACGTGGGACTTTCACTGTAGATAGAGACGGCTCCGGTCATAAAATCACGGTCGGAGATAATGTTGTGGTTCCTAGCAGAAAATGCAAGGTTACATACAAAAACGCTCCTACCAAGTCTAAGTCCAAAAAGGAATAACATGGCTCTGCCAAAATCCGCTACTCTCGAAGCTGCTGAATCCGCTGGTACCGCTCGTAAGATCGGTCCTGATACTTCCCTCGAAAAGTCTCACAACGTCGTTGATTCTGTTCCAGATCAGACAACCCTCCCAGCTGTCGAAGTCTTTAATGATTACGTCGCTGTGATGCTCACTCCGCGTGAATCCCAAATCGCCTTGCCCGGTGCAAGTGGATTCTCTAATGTTGGCGTTATCGTCGGTGTTGGAACCCAGTGTGTCAATTCGTTCAAGCTCGGACAAAATGTTATCATCAACCCGAAGGGTGGTGGTATCGTTAACGTCGAGGAACAAGGCCCAGCTTATGAGGGACGACTTGTCCAACTCTTCACAGAGAAAAACATCTTCTACAAGGCAACGACTGGACCAAAAGTCAACGTCGTCTGCAAGCCGTCCTGCGAGCCCGACTGCGGCTCGTGTGATTCATAAGGACTGGTGTGGTATTTGTGGCGGATCGGGGCATACACCAGAATGCTCCTGTTCGTCAGCTGTGTCTTTCGTCATGGGTTGCTGTAAACAATGTCATGGCGAAGGAATGGTCACTTTAAGAGATGATCCGCCGCCGCCAACTATAATTCTACCTTGAAGATTTATTATGCCAGTTTACGTCTACCAATGCAATGCTTGCTCCTCAAATTACACTGAGGCAGAAGCCGATGCCATGTCCGAAGAAGAATATGGCGAGAAGCTCTTGTTCGAGACGTTCCATACGATGAATCCATCGGAAGAACAATTAAAAGAGGCGGTTCTTTGTCCACGATGTAATAGTGGAGATTGTGACAAGACATTCGTTGGTGTAAACATTTCCAGTTACATACGCGGATATGGATGGAAAGATAAGGCTGGTTCGAAACGTGACATGCATGTCTATCACCTAGATAATCAAGACCCGTATTCTAAGCACAGGGTCCCAGGCGAAGTCGAACATGTTCGTCGTGGGTTGAAGGACCAGGGCAAACACGATCCTAACACCAAGTATTTCACTCAGAAAACTGCCTCTGAGCCTTTTAAACCATCTGACGTACCGAAATCTGGTGAAAAATGACAACTTACGCTGTGGCGACTATCGACAATAAAGGTCGCCCAGCTTGGTTTCATTTCCAAAACGAGCAGAAGACTGTCGCTTTCGAGATTTTCAGGCAGGGCGGAGGCAAGAATCTCGCTGAGACCTTTAAACGCTTTGATGGAGCACACGAACTATTGTCGTGGGCCGCTCAAGGTGATTTCCGGTCTCCGAATATGGGCGATCTGCTCCGAGCTTTCAATATGGAAGAGCTGCATGGCGGGACGCAGGCTCGCGACTATGCTTACAGTTCCATCAAATCAACCGGCGATTCTAGTAAGGATAAGATCCTTTGTGAAAAGATCGTCGAGTTGGTCAAGGCTGTTCCTAATCGTCCATATCAGAACATCTTAGCCAAAGCACAAAGCGTTTACGTTGGAATGGAACGCACTGGTTTGATGTTGAATTACACCAAGATGGAACCACATTGGTCTTGGGACACTTATTCTGGCCGATCGAAGTGTACTGGTTTTAATGTTCAAGGTTGGTCTAATGCTGATGCGATTTATCAGCCTATGATGCCGTACGAGTCAGTGCAGTTGCATTTTGACTGGATTTGTGCTGACTTTCGGATCGCTTCATTGTTTTCGGGTGATGATGCTCTTAATAGTTCTTTCTTCGATTCTGACCCCTATACTTATTTGTCTAAGCGGTTGACTGGGTGTGGTAGTCAGGCTCGGGATGATGCTAAGCTGTTGTTGTTGAAGACGATTAATAGTTTGGATTATTCTGATGAGGTGATTAGGGGTGAGTTTCCGAAGTTGTGTAATTGGTTGCAGGGTACGTTGATGAAGCTTCGTGAGGATAAGTATTCTGCTAATATTGTTGGTCGTCAGTTTCGTTTGAAGCAAGATCGTACGGAGCGTTCTGTTTTTAATGCTATTTTGCAGGGTAGTGTTGCTGCTGCGATGCAGAATGTGTTATGGAATGTTCGTCGGATGTTTCCGAACTACTTAATTACAGACATCCATGATGGTGTGGTCCTTTCTTTGCCTAAGGATAAGAAGATTTTGGGCCATGTGGTTGAGAAGGTTGGTGAGATTTTTTATCGTCCGTTTGATGGGATTTTTACGCAGGATCTTGTGTTCCCTTACAAGGTGTCGATGGGGAACCGCTGGAAGCAGTGGAAAGAGATATCTGTCGTTCGTTCCAAGCAAATATAAATGTACTGAGCAATGAGTTTTTGATGTGTTGGATTTAATATGAGCAAATTACCCTTTATAAAGAGTGTTCCGCAGGATCTTATTGATTCGCAGATATTCAAATTCGAAGTGACTCTTCCTTCGATGTTCGAGCATTTCTGTGCTCAGTGTAATGTTGTCTTTGATCCTAATTTGATTGCGTGCCCTCAGTGCCAGAACAATCAATTAGAGAAACGAAATAAGACCATTCGTGTTGATCTTTTAGCGAATGTGTCACTCGACTACGATACGGTTGAGCATCAATTGGCCGACATTTCCTCAGAATTAGCGTTCTGGTCGGCTGTTTATGCAGAAGCCAAGTACCGTACTAATATTCTGGAAAGAATGGTGAAAACCGCAAGGGCCACCGCTCATGAACAGATATTAGATGCCGCTGCGAAAGATGGTGTCCGTCTGGCCCAAGACGCCATCAAAACACTGGTAGAGAAGGACGAACGTGTTAACCGTGCAGAACTTCAACATGCTCAATCCCATATGGTTGCGAGCAAGATGTTCTACATGATTGAAGCGATTCGTATGAAGGCTGATTTGGGCCGTACACTTACTAGTTTGAAACGTTCTGAAAGTTCTGGGAGTTAATGAGTTATGAGTTATGATCTCGATGCCATGCGGAAAAAAGTCAATGCACTCAAATCTGGTCGCCGTAGCGATCCGGATGAGTTCCGACCCGCGAAAGCTGATGCTGGAAAGGAATTGAAGTACCGTTTCTATATCCTTCCGCCCTACCAAGAAAATGATCCGCTGCGTGGAACCCCGGCTTCCCATAGCTTGGATACGTTCTTCTTGCCTTATGGTATTCACTTCGGTGTTTGCAAGCCGCCACAGCCATGCCCTCGGGTTTGCGATGGCGGCACATGTCCAGTGTGTCAACACGGCTTCGATCTCATGAAAGAAGCTGCTGATGACCGTGCTGCAAAGAGTGCGATTGGTCGTGAATGGATGCCAGCCGACTACAAAGTCGTCAACATTTACTTCCCTGTCGGACAAGGTAATGGCTCCGATTTGGAAGGCCGTGTCATGTTCTACAAGGCTCCACGTACGTGTTTCGACATTTGGGTGGAGGCTCTTGAACGAACCGGTCCTGGCGATTCGCTTGATCCGCAAGCTTATGGGGCGTTCTTTGATGAGAACGCGGCGTTCATGTTTCAGCTTTCTTGTAGAGTCAAGGGACAGAACAACACCTATGAGTCTTCGGGTTTCTTGGCTAATGGTGGAACTCCGACCGCAATGTCTGATGCTGCTGGTATTCAGCAAATTCTGTCCTCGCGGTTCGATCTCACTACCAAGGTCGATTTTCCGAATATTGAATCTCTCAACAAGGTTGCTCAGAACTTGATCAACGGTGTTGAAGATGATGGATTCGGGACCCCGGCTGCTCCAATGGCTGCTGCCCCGGCTGCGGCTACTGTAGCTCCCGTTCCGGCACAACCAGCTGTTGCGGCTCCCGTTCCGGCACAACCGGCTGTTGCGGCACCTGTTGCGGCACCTGTTGCGGCACCTGTTGCGGCACCTGTTGCGGCACCTGTTCAGGCTGCTCCGGTCGCGGCACCAGCTGCACCAGCTGCACCAGCTGCACCAGCTGCACCAGCTGAAGTGGTCCAAGCTGCCCCGGCTCCTGTCGCGGCACCAGCTGAGACAGTCCAGCCTCCAACTGGAGGCGGAGACGACGTGATGAACGAAATCGAAAGTATGCTTGAGGGATTCTCAAATTAGCATGTTGCCAGGAACCCATCTGTTAATAGATGGTAAGAACATCCTCTACCGGGCTATCTTCGTTAGATCGAAGGACAGTCCGGTAGAGGTTTTCTTTCGTATCATACAGAAGTCGATTAGAACGGCGAATGCCACCTCTTTTCATATCTTCTGGGACTGTCCAAGAAATGAGACTTGGCGTAGAAAACTATATCCACCATACAAAGCCAACCGCAAAGAAAGCGACCCCGAAATTGGCGAAGCAATCGGTATCAACTTACAAGTGTTGAAAAAAGTGATACCAGTCCTAGGCTTCCGCCAATACTACTGTGACAAGCTCGAAGCTGACGACCTTGTTTACGCTTTCGCCGCGTTGTTCCATCCTACTGACCTCGTGATCCTCTCATCTGACCACGATTTATTGCAGATCCCGTTCAGATTCCTGAATGCTCGGCAGCTCAAACCAGCAGGGGATTTCTACGAGAAGCCTCTCTGCAACCCGGTTCTGCAAAAGTGCTTAATGGGAGACAAATCGGACAATATTGAAGGCTATAGGGGAATCGGGCCAGTAAGAGCTGAAAAGATGCTTCAATGTCCAAATAAATTGCATGAATTCGTTTCTGCTGATCCCCGCACCTTCTTGTTCAATATGAACATTGTGGATTTATCCCTTTGTCCATATCAGATGCGGGCTCAGTATACCGTTCTGAATGGTATCCAAGAGGAAACTAAATTCGATCTCAATGCTGCGAGAGGCATTTTAGGCCAATATAATATGTATCCGGCCTTGCACGAGCTAGATTGGTCAGTTTCTAATGAGGAATAATCATGGCAGTCCACACAGTTTACGTCAAACCAACGCTTATCGACTCCAACGGTAACGTCGTTGACAAAAACGATCCCGCCACCACTATCCAGCAAGTAGCTCTTGCTGCCGAGACAGATATGCGGGTTATCCCAGATCCGTTGATCCCGAGTTCTGTGAACTCACCTAACATCGAGGATTATCTCGCGTTAGAGGATCTGGCTGGTTTTTCACCAGTTTCAGTTCTCAACACAATGATCGTGACAGAGAACTAATATGGCCCAGTACGACGATTACGTACCACAATCGCGTCTGGCCCAATGGCGAGAAGAGAATATTCCACCACATTGCCCAATTCTGGGCCATGAGGAATTAATTCCTGTCGTCGATCATGATCATAAATCCGGTAGGATTCGTGCAGTTATGTCTTCTGAAGGCAACGCTCTACTTGGAAAGATCGAGAACTTCCATAAGTCTCGATGTATCCACGGTAAATGGGACCTTCCGACAGTTCTACGTGCTATGGCGGACTATCTCGAACGTGACCAAGGTCCTCTACATCCTGTTGGTACCCGGCAGCTAACGAAACGCTTCGGGAGAGGCAAGAAACCTGATCAAGTGGCTATACTTGAGAGCGTTGGTGCGACAGAGTCCGAGATTGAGGCTTGCACCAATAGTAAAGATCGGACAAATCTTTATCGTTCTAAGATCGTGAAATGATCTTCTTACAAAGATAAGAATGATAAAACAGCATTTTTCCATCTAGGTGAAGTTATGGCTTGTTGCGGTGGAAGTAAAAGACCTCTTCGCGTTCAAATTACCCCTCAGACTGCTAATAATCAGGCAGTATCTCCACAGGCCGTGAATCTAAAACCGCCTTCCACTATGCGTGTCTTTGTAAATAATCAAAAGACAGGCGAACGTACGTCGGTCCCACGAGCTGTTAGACGGCCCGACGCTGAGAAGTGCCCCCTCTGCCAGCATACAGTTATGATGACCCGTGTTGGCGGAAGGCCCCGGAAACAATGCACGAATTTCTCTTGTCGCCATATTATCCAGTAATAGCATTCTTTTTCGTCGCTCTAGCGACCGAAGCTATAATTGAGTTAGTAAAAGACTCAGATATCAGTCACGCCCTGATTCATTCTAGAATCACTCCCAGGTACGCAGAGAATCCAGTGTGGTACAACTGGACTCTGTATAAGTGGATCACCTGTGGGCAATGCATGAGTGTCATTTACTCTATCCCAGGTGCATTGCTATTATCTTGGGCTACCAATTGGTTATTGCTGCCTATTATTCTGTTTGCACTTCAGAGGACCACCAATTGGCTAAATACTTCGTACAAGCTGCTGCATCGCGGTAGAGTTACAGCTATCGAACTTGTGTCACCATTGGTCAGTTTCGGACAAGAAATGAACGAATATAACCCCGAAGCCCTGCTAAGTCAGGCACGTGAACGTGAATTTCGACGAGGATCTGAAGAAGTTACTATCATCAGCTCTCTCGCTGATGTGAAACGAATCATCAAAGTTCTCAAAGAACGCAAGCCTGGATCTGGTCGAGTAGTGAGTCTCAACGTGGGTGAACAAGAATTCCATGTTAATACCTCGACCGACCATCCACCTTACATGGAAATCATTAAGGATGCTATTCTTGGTGCAGATCAAGAAGAAGCTCCACCTTCGTCTATACCAATCAATGAAGGTGAGAGTATTATACCACTCAGGATAGGTGAAAATTCAGCCGTCAATTCATTCATTAAGAAGTGCACGGGCGGCGAACGAGATGGTGACCGTATTAAATGGGTCGTGGGCGACTCTACTTACTTTTATGATCCGATTGCGGACCGGTTGACCATGGCGGACAATGATTAAGCTCACTGATGAACGATATCAAACCAGCATGTCATACTCAATCAATCCTCACATACGTTCCACTCTACGGCGATTATCTTGTTTGGTCGAAGTGGTTTAGCACGTGGCACGGATTTCTCATAGATTATCGTCAACCGAGTGATTGCACTTTCATGATCGCGGGGCTTCCTGCATTATTGGTGCGTACAGACGGGATCGGCAAATCAATACAGAAACTGAACCTTGAAGAACTTCGTAATTCAAGAGGTGGCAGATTCACAATCATAAGGCATTCACATGAGCACAGTCTCCCAATCTGGTTTGTATAAAGCCCCCGAGATCTCGGATCTGGCACCGGGTTCACCTTTGTACGGTCAGAATGTCTTTTTCATTAAACCCTACAAACCGGGCTTGTCGATTTTTGCCCTATTGGGTGAAAATGTAGATGTAACTTTACAGATCGCGGATTGGGGTGGTAATATTATTACCAACCTAGAAGAATTACATATGAAGGCATTGTCTCTCAATGAAGGTTTCATACCTATTGCCTCCACTTCAGGAATCAATAAGTACCAAATGTTCTTCGACGCAGATCTAAACGTAGTTGACTTCGTGGAGCCGAAGGGGCAATTTATTAGTCCTGGAATGTTGGATCAATTGTTAAAAGGCCATTTTTCCACCCAAAAACTATTGGGTAAAGGAGCATTGGACCAGTCTTCAATTGATGAAATGTCAAATCAACATGAAGAATTAATTCTCAAACCGTCGAACAAAACGTTCATCAACGGCGATACATCAAGGCCACTTTATGCCAGAATACATCAACCCGTGGCCGCACACAGTTGAATTAATGGGTCCCGCAGGGGAACGGATTCGACTAAAAGTCAAAGCACGAAAACATCTGGATGAATATTACGAGAGATACACAGCTCGTGGATATATTGAACGAGTAGATGAATCCAGCACTCCATCCAATGTAATTGTTCCTAGAACCAACAGTTCTATTAATACCCCAGTGAATCACCTCAAACTGGGTTCTAAGCCACGAGTTCAACGACAGAACGATATCCAACAAAGAATCAACGCACACAAAACCACTCCAATCAAGACTCCCGATGTACCTCAACCATCGGTCAAGCAAACACCAACCTCAACACCCAAAACAACGCCTACCAAGGCCCCAAGAGTCCACACAAAGCCCACAAGCAACTCCGAAGCAGTAGAAGTCGTCCCGACCAACAAAGGTATACGTCGCCAGCCCGTTGTCCATGACAAACGTCCCACCATCCACAAACATCGCCCTGGCGGGATCTACAAAGGTCGCAAGAAAACTGAAAAACAGTTAGTCGGAAAGATCATATCGGGCGATGCGACTCAGATCTACAAAGAAAACAACGCCAAAGCACCATACCGAATCAGCAACGGTATCGCAATCGGCATACTCTCGTATAATCGCGGCAAATCGCTGCTGCGACTCGTCGAATCGATCAAAAGAACAGTTGATCTGAACACGACTATTTTATTCATTTCAGATGATGCGAGTACCAGCAAACAGACACTCACTATCCTCTCTCAGATCGCAACCGATTCCCGCATAGTAGTAATCAAAAACTCCGAAAACGTCGGAATCTCCAGTAATTCCAACCGATTACTACGATGCATGTCTCGATTCGAGCACATGTTCATATGCAACGACGACATTGAATTCTTGCAACCCGGATGGATCGAATTCTACGTTCGTGGAGCAAAAGCATCGGGCTTCCACCATTTCTGCTACAGACAACCCAACGTTTACGGTGCCAAATTAGGGGAAGAAAAGAAATTTAGAAACATCCGCATGAACTATGTGCCCGATAAACCACATGGTGCCATGTTGTACATGTCGAACCACTGCCTCAAAAAGATCGGCTACTTCGACGCACAATATCAATTTTATGGCATGGAACACGTCGATTGGTCAATGAGACCATCAGAATTCAATCTGCAACCCGCAGGGTTTTACGATTTAGTAGGCAGCACTGAATACGTCAGAATCCACGCTGAAGCAACATCAGTCGACAGCAAAACAGAACACTACGTTCGTAATAAATCACTCTTCGAAAAACGAATCCCAAGAACCTATCATCCCCCATGCGAGCAATCCGTAGTCCCAAAGATCTCATACGTCATCCCATGTAGAGACGCTGGTGACCAAGGACGACAAGACAGTATCAAATCCGTAGTCAAAGGAGTAATCGGCCAATCTTTTCCCGAAATCGACATATGGCTAGTTGAGCAAGACTCAGAACAACGACTAAATGGGGATGATTATCCATCGGTCCACTATTTGTTCGTAGGCGGCGAAGGCAACGACCTATTCAACAAGTCCAAAGCATTCAACCGTGCTGTTACAAAGTGTACCGCTGATTCAGTCATTCTTCATGACGCTGATATGTTATCTCGCGTCGATTATACTAGACGGACTTACGACTTACTCCAATCACACGAATCAGTCCACATTTGCGGGCGTGTCATTTACCTCAACATGGAGTCCACGAATCGCGTGAACCGAGTAGGGTACGTCCCTGATGATGTGCAATTCGAACGCATCGTTGGCTACTTCGAAGGCGGCTCACTCGCATGCCGGATGTCTACTTTCTGGGAACGCGGTGCATTCAACGAAGATTTCTGGGGCTATGGCTGCGAAGACTGCGATTTCTACACCAGAATCGGAAGCACATCATCATGGCTCTGTTCGACCGAATTCGACCTAGTCCATTTATGGCATAGTCGTGTTGTTAATTGGAACGACCATCATAATGACAATAAATCGATCGCAGCTCGATTGAATAAAATGACAATCGAGCAACGTGTTCGTTTACAACACAAACAGTTGCACTCTCTAGGTTACGGTAAATACCTGAGTTAGAGAACAATCTAAAAATCGGGTAAATCATGAAAAGAATAATGTTGGTTCATCGACCAGGTGGTGCTTTTGGCTACATTACCGATAGCTGGGCTAACACTCTTCGTTCTGCTGGGCATAAAGTGCAACGTTGGGACGGACTGATTGAGTCATGGAAAGTGTTCTCGCCCGATCTTTATATCGGATCATCAGGACACCGACAGCCCGTTCCCAAAGACCCAAGCTGCAAATTCGCAATGCACGTCAATCCTTACGGACCAATGGATTGCGGGGCCATCAATGAATCAGCCGATTCGATCCAATATATTCGAGATATGAACCCGTCTCTCGTCTTTGGTTACGGATTCGAAGAAGACCGAGTGTATTGGCAATACTGGAAAGAAAAGCTTGGAATCCCATGGTGCCCAATGCCCACCGGGGCTGATGCTACGATCTTCAAGCGAACAGCTCCACCAGAACATCGTGCCCTCGCAGCCGCTTATATTGGTGGTCGTTGGGCCTACAAAGCCAAAAGCATTGACGCATACCTCATTCCAATGATCAGGCACGTCGCTCCTTACAATTACAAAGTCGAAATCCACGGTTGGGGAGAGTGGCAAGACGGGTTAAGCCACGGTATACTTCCCGAAGACAAAGTCACACCAACGTTCAACCGGGCTCAAATCGGCCCATGCATTTCAGAGCCACATACTCAGAAATGGGGATTTGACTTGCCAGAACGTGTTTGGAAGGTAGCCGCTTGCGGTTGTTTGCCGATCCATGATCCAGTTCCTACTCTGCATCAGCTTCTTCCAGATTTGCCAATGGCTAGAAATCCCGAAGAATACGCTGGTATCCATTTGCATTACATGGTGAAGACAGATGAACGGATCGAATTGGCAGATCGAATCCACAAGCAGGTTATGAACAACCATACTTACCACCATCGCCTAGCTACGCTGTTTAATGCGTTAGGATGGCATAAAGAAGCAACGGATCTAGTAGCAAATGTCCCTAGTAACTGATAAATTCGTATTTGCTCATCTGCCGAAAACTGGCGGACAGCATATACGAAGAGTCATTCAAGAGCTTGGGATCACTGGCGAAGAAGTCTGCCAACACCATGCTTCATCATTCGCGATGCCCAAGAGGGGCATCAATCTGCCGACTCTTATCAGTATCCGGCACCCAGTGACTTGGTATCAATCTCGTTGGTACCATCGCATTAGAATAGGCTGGATGCCGTTGCACCCCATAGACTGGGAATGTGCCTCAAATGACTTTAACCAGTTCGTACAGAATGTGATGGACTACGATCCAAACGGTCGTCTGACAAGTCTCACCAAGCTTTTTCTATACAAGAAAAGGAATCAACGAGTAGAGCACATCATCAAAAACGAACAATTGACTGACGGATTGTTCAGATTTCTCATCAAAATGGGTTACGACGTAACACGAGAACAAATAAACAATGTTCCACGGACCAATACGTCTGGAAAAATCGGCCAAACTGCAAAAGACGTGGCTATCTATAAGCCGGAGATTTTAAAGCAGCTGTTGGAAAAAGAATCGTGGTTAATCAATGAATTCTATGATGGGATTACTGATCCCAGTATCCTAACTGATCAATTTGTAGTGTAGAATTCCGGTCTTTCCAAGTCCGATATCCCGACGTCTCTTCACTCAAATCGTGCTCACATATCACATTACTGTTGATAAGATTTAAGAGCCCATGCTTCACGGATTCATTGCACAACCATCCGTCGTCATCGTTATACATCCTACATCCTATGAATCCGCCAATGTGGTTGTAGAATAGATTGTTGACGAGCATTAAACATCCGGCTAGGGATGAATTGAAATAAACGTCTTGCTTGATTCTTGTCATCTCGTTCCAATTGTGCATCACGAGATTCTTCTTTTCCAATTGCTTAGCCCATATTCTACCTTTTTGCTCCAAGGCCGGGCATATGATACCTATTTGGTATCCTTCTTCTGACATACTATTGGCACAGTAGATTAGGTCATCGATCCCATTTTCAGGGACAATCACATCAGGGTCCATGGTGATGAACCATTGACCCTGTGGGATTTTGGACCAGTGCCTTCTGATAGAGGTCGGCTTGCCAAGATTCTCACTGTTGCGAATAATCTTTATTCCAAGATCTTCTTGTGCCCAGCGAAGTTGTTCATCGATCTTACCTTGTGAGTTGTCGATGATGTAGATAGGTTGGCGTGTAGCTCTAACCACACTAGTAACACACCTCTCGAATGTTTTCGGGCGGTGATAACTAGTTAAGACAATTGGGACGGGGCTATGCGTAAGTGATTTGTCCCAAGTTCTGCAGGTTGTCAAGTTGACCCACACTGATTCGCTGAAGCTCCACTGTCATTGTGCTACCGGAAGTCATCTGGTACAAGCCGTCTTCTTGCGGACGAATCGTGCTTTGCGGATTCGATTTCCGAGGATCAATCGCGTTGACCATAACAGAAACGACTTGACTAGTTGTATTTGTGATTCGAACGAGTGTGGTGTTAGCCATGAGTAAGCCTCGATTGACGGTGGCGTGTTGTGTGTCCAATATTGAAGCTTTTCAAGCTTGCGTGCTGGAATCTATTTCATGTTTGCGTGAAGACTTGGACATCAATATAATCCCTATCTATAATGAGGGGAATGTCTATTCTGCGTCTATAGCTGCCAACATCGCTTTAGAAATATGCAAAGACAGATTCCTATTATACGTGCATCAAGACGTAAAATTCAAACCGTCCTCATCCAAAAAACTAGCATCAATAATAAAGAATTACCCAGACAACGTAGCATTAGTCGGTGCTGCCGGTATACGAGACACAATTTACCCAGAACTGCTCGGCAAATGGGGTCTCAATGACATCCCAAACGCCACAGTCGGAAACATCTACGACCAAGACAACAACCCGACTTGGTCTGGCTCTAAAGACTTCCACTTAGTCCAAAGCGTCGACGAAGTCTTCATGCTAATCGACAGAAACTCCGGCCTACGCTTCGACCCAAGCTGGCAAGGCTTCCATCTCTACGGGCTTGACTACTGCCTCCAAGCTAGATCTACTGGATACCAATTGGCTGCCGCCGACTTCGATATTCAGCATTGCGGACAATACTCCGCCAGTCTTTACCAAGATTCTAATTTCCTTGGCAGACTAATACAACTTCATAAGAAATGGGGTATGCGATTCACTCAACTCTGTGCTCCATACTGCCAATGGGACGACGGTCGAATCGTTAGCTACATCCCATTCGGCATGAAAGACCAATTCAATCAACGTATCGACGTCCCACGATTTGCTGTAACAATCAAGAACTCTCAATATTCATGATCGGCATCTCTTTGACATAATTTATCTCTTCGTCATAATTAACTAGAATTCCATTTTTAACATATTTTATGTCTCTGTTTTTAAAATAGTCAATCATGTGTTGTGCGGCATCCTTATTGAAATGTTCTTCTCGATGACAATTCGCACAAAGCAAGTCACATTTGTCCAGTTCTTTTTTGATTTTGGCCCACGATCGTCCCTTAAACTTGTTCCATACTCCATCTTTTTGGGTGGGATCTCTGTGATGAAAGTCAAGAGACGCGTAGCATCTGTCGTAGTCACATTTTTGACACTTCCCGCCTTTATATAAGACGGCCTTAACCTTGTTTGCAACGGATTTGGCAGCTGCGATAAATCTTCTCTGTTCTATGAATTTAGGATCGGATTTTCTCTTTTCATCGAACTTTTCCGAGCTTCGGGGTCTTTGTAAGGCATAATATTTTCCGGGGTGATGGATCTTTTACTTATTATCAACCGAGATTTAGCTTTGAACGTCGTCATATTCCACCATCCCAATAGCTTGAATCTAATTCGCTTGAAGGACTTCCGATCTCGACGGGTCAATATAACCCATATTAATTGTGGATTAACACACGCTTACAGGGACGGTCTGTGCGAATCAGACTTCTTCCCAGGTTATGCTTCTTACAACTCCATATTGTTCGAAACCAGCTGCATCCTTACGATGTGGGAACATGCAGATGCCCTATTCGACGATAGCCCAATCATGGTCTTGCACACTGACATTACGCCGAAATTCCGGGTTGTGGAAACCATAGACTACCTCGAACAATTTGAGTCATTCGCCTGTGGCGTCACCGTACCAAGCTACCATGCAGATAAGCATGACGAATTGGTTATTGAGGACACTGATGCCTATCGAGCTAGTGTCGACCCTTGGAGATTGATGAAATTCGATGGTATAGTTGATATCTGGGATCTCATCAAGAATATTGATCCGGAAGCATGGGAATTCGCCATGGATACTGACCCGGTGATGATTTATTCACATCAATTCGCGGCTTCCAGGGATGTATTCGACCGATTGGGCTATAAATTATGCCAGATGGTCACTCAACTGAAATTGGGGCAATGCGGACTCTGGACGCCTCATGTCTTTGAACGCATCATTGCCATTCGTTTGGCCATGGAGTCTGATCCTAAGCTCACCGCATCTTTCAGCCATCAAAGTTCGTCCGGACCTAAAGGAGAAGGTGCCCTGACGTTGTACGGCCCTCGACCACACAGATTCTTGCGACTGAGATCACGTGTATTGGAAATGAACTATTGAATCTTTTAACTGTCATTTGTTCTAGAAATCCGACCAAGGATCTTATTGATTGTCTAGAAGGCATTAAGCAATTTTATCCTGATGCCGATATTGCAATCATCGATTCTGATAGTGACGCAACTGAAGTGTATCGTTCAGTTGACGTGCCGGTGCATTATCTCAAAAACAAGAATTATGAACTCGGTGCTTGGAAGCTTGCTTACGAATTGTACGGGGATTATGATGCGTACCTCTGCATTCAGGATACTTTAATCCCCCAAAATCGATTGCCAGTTGAGACTTTATGTTGCGACCAAGTGATGTCTTACTTTAATATGACAGGATTCAAGTATGATGATCTTGCTGATTTGGCTATAGAATTAACCGAAGATACGATCTACCATGATGTTGTTTCCAAGCATCGTATTTCAGAGGATTTTCGTCTTGCAACTCACAATTCTTTCTTGATACCCAATGGTAAATTGTCATACCTCATAAACGCTCTGCCTAATTTGCCGGTCGATAAAAGAGGTAGCATGGCGTACGAGAGAATCTTGGGGCTAGCGATAACTCAAAGTGTTGGCTCAGTAATTCGGATGAATCATTCATTCAATAAAAGGCATGGTAGTAGACAATGAAAATCTTATACACTGGTGGTACGTTCGATCTTTTTCATTACGGTCATGTTAACTTCTTGAAAGAATGCAAGAAGATTGCTGATCGAGTGGTTGTATCGCTCAATACTGATGATTTTATTCGAGCTTACAAGAAGTTCGACCCAATCATGGACTACAGTGAACGAAAGTCATCGTTGCTGGGATGCCGATATGTCGATTTGGTCGTGCCCAATATTGGCGGTTACGATAGCAAGATAGCGATCGCTCGGGTCAATCCAGATATTATTGCCATCGGTGATGATTGGGCAGAAAAGGATTATCTGGGGCAGCTTAAATGCAGCCAAGAGTGGTTGGATGAACATGGAATCCGGTTGGTGTACATCGCTTACACCAACGGGATAAGTTCTACGGAGTTGAAACGTAGGATCAGATCATCTTGTCTTTAGCATTGATATGATCGCGTTTAAGACCGGGTCGGCTTTCTCTGGGTTTTCTGATTCCAACTCACCGGTAAGTAAATCGAACGAATGCTCTTGCGTTTCATCGTTTTCGAGCGTCAGACATTCGATTTTATCGACTTTTTGTAAGGGATTACTATTCGATAAAAGATCACTAGTAGCTCTGGTCATTGTTGTTCTCCGAGTTATTTAGCAATTCACGTCGTATTGTAAGGGCATGGTTGGAAGTTCAGGGTCGTACGTAGGGGCACCCTGACCGGCATAGTTTAACTCAAAACACACTCTTGAAACACTAGAGTGAGTTCCGGGTGTTATAATCCCGGTGTCGGCCAACCGCTTTTACCAAGGAAAATACGATGAATCAGCTAGAACAGCTACGCCAAAAAATCGACGAAGCCACAGACTCCTATTACAACAAAGGCGTCTCAATCGTCACCGACGACGTGTTCGACACCATGTTGAACATGCTCCAACGGCTCGACTACAAAGACCCACGTCTCTCTGGCGTCGGCTCAGAGCCCACTCTCGACAAAGTCGAACACGAATTCCCAATGGGATCGTTGGACAACATCGACGCCAACAAACCCAAAGAACTCGAAAGCTACGTCAAACGAAACCGTGGCCACGTTCTGACCGACTCCCTCTACCACATCACGCCCAAAATCGACGGCTCCAGCCTCGCTCTCACCTACGAAAGCGGAAAGTTGGTCAGAGTCCTCACACGCGGCAACGGAGCAGTCGGCCAAGACATCACCGCCAAGGCCCGATTCTTCAAGAACGTCCCAACTACTCTTAGCAGGAAAATCAACATTACGGTGCGAGGCGAAGCCGTCATGCACCGTGAAGACTTCCTCGAATACATCAAATCAGCCGAACTCGAAGGTGTCCGCAACCCCCGCAACACCGGCAACGGGCTCATCGTCCGCAAAGACTCCTACGGAGCGGGCCTGATCCACTTCTATGCTTTTGATTGTTTTGTCCAATGCATGGAATTTCCTGGCGTTTCGGGTATGTATGATATCATGACTGGTTTAGGGTTCACATGTCCCGATTACCAAGTTGTGGCAGAAGATGGTATCTCGCAGCAAATCGACACTATGGTCGGTCGCGACTATCCTTTCGATATCGACGGACTCGTAATCAAAGTCAACGACTTTGCTCAGCAAGACCTGATCAACGAAGGGTGCGACAAGCTACGGCTCCGGTCCAATCAAGCTGTCAAATTCAACAGCAAAAAGGCCGAAACCATCGTAACCGGCGTCACCGTCACCGTGGGCTCGACCGGCAAGATCACGCCCACTCTTACTGTCGAGCCCGTTGAAATCGGCGGGATCGTCAACAGCAACGTCCTGGTTTACAACTACGACGAAGTCGAACGCCTCAAGATCGGTGTTGGTGACAAGGTACAGATCGTCTTGGCTGGAGATATTATCCCTCGTATATTAAAAGTGGTCGATAAATCACCACAATTGTATAATTGCAAGAATTGTGGGTTCGTTGGGACTAAACACGCACAAGAACTACATCATAATTTGATCAAAGAATCCACCTAATTTTATATTCCATTGTTGGTATTATGAATTCTTTCATTTTTTCTAGAAAACCAGCAACTTCTTTATAATGTTTTGATACTATTTTCAGTTGATTTGGATCTTTATTGCAAATTCTTGTACTTGTGGTCAGCCCGAATTCTAATAGTTTATCTCTGAGAATTCGTAATTCATGTTGATTAAACGATTCGGTGTGGAATCCTATTACTGGATTCTTTCCCTTGTTTCTTATAATAAGATCACCATCATCCATGAACCAATATGCTATAGATCTCCAATTTAATTTCTCCACCCAGTTTCTTTTGACCGATTTTTTATTATTCTCGTCTAGAAAATAGTCGACATATGGTTTCAAACTTGGCGTGTGACACACAGAAAAATGTTTTATTATTGATCCGTGTCCACTAATTCTTTCGCCAATTTTTGTGCCACCCATAATTTCTTTTTTGTGTAATAGATATTCATACTGTTTAATAGAATGTGCGAAAGTCATCCTGATTACCTCCAATTCTTTGTTTGTTTTATTCGATCTCATGGTTGTTTTATAATACCCAGCATCTCCCAACATACTTCCAAACATTAAATCTTTCTGGTGGTCATTAAATTCAATTGTTTTTTGATTGTTCGTGTTCGAAGACGCTTCTGCGTATTCCCTACTAGACATTCCATATTCTTTGATCAATTGTCCCACTCTTGACCTGCTGATCCCCATTTTATTGGCAGTTTGAGACTGGCTTAGTTTCTGATTAAAATAATAATCAATCAGTCGTTGTTTTTTGGATTGCATGTTATAATGTCTGTTGTTAGTGTTATTAACATATGTTTGCTCTCATGAAACATAGCAATAGACATTGTTCCCTTAATGAATGAGATTTAAAAAATGAATTGTATTATGGATTTAGAAGAAATCCCGGCGACTTTGCAGCAGCCTCACAGATGCCCCGTTTGTGATAAGCAGGTCCAATACAAGGATCTGGTCAAGGGCAAATCAGTCGATATCTACTGCGTCAACTACGAGTGCCCTGGCATCCAATTCGAGAAGATCAAGGGATTCATCGGATCGTCCAAGCGTGGCATGGGCATCCTCGGGATCGGTGAGAATCTGATTGCCAGCCTTATCAAGTCAGGGCTCGTTAGCTCGATTCCTGATTTGTACACCTTGACTGAGGATCAAGTCCGAGTCTTGTCAATTGGTAATGGTGTGGTCGGAGCCAAGCGGGCAAAGACGATCGTTGCGAATATCCAAGAATCCAAGAACGCTCCGATTCAGAAGTTGGTTGGCTCGCTTGGAATTGATGGGATGGGCGAGCATCGGGCGGAGATTATGATGGAAGTCGCTCGTACGGGTGCTCTTAGTGATCTTGGTCAGCTTGAGACTTTCGATGATTGGATTTCTTGTGCTAAGGGTTGCAATCTGATCCAGTTGCTCCGTCACCCGCATTTGCCACAGAACATTCTGATTTCGATCGAGTGTCAATTGAGTGTTATGAAGGCTGACCTTCTCCGGCTTCGGGAAATGGGCGTCGGCGTCCATGAGCCCAAGGTCGAGGCTGAGGAATCGGATGCAGGCTCGAAGCCTTTCCAAACACGAACTTTTTGTTTTACTGGTACCCGACTCTATGCTGACATTGTTGAGAAGCTTGGCGGTGAGGTTAAGAGCGGTGTGAGCAAGAAGCTTGATTTCTTGGTCCAACGTGATAAATCTGAACGCACTTCTAAAGCTAAAAAAGCCGAACAATATGGAATAACCATTATTGGAATCCAAGAATTGGAAAAGATGATTAGAGAAGCCGATCCTCAAATCCTTGATGGTGAATCAGCATTCGAAGAAGTTTTCGAGATTATGGATAATTAATTTATAATTATTTCTATTAAGTGTTTAGCAAGGCCATTCTTTCTATCTAATGCCCTACATTCCTCCGGATATATTTCTTTTAATATCCTTGGGACTTGTTGGCCTCCATTATACATAAACCGCTTCGCTGGGGTATTATAAATCTTCGTTTGATTAATATTCTGGATATTATGTATAATCCAATCTTGTACCCATTTCACCACATCGTAGTGCATATCACAAAATCCTATTGTTGGTCTTCCATTTCTCGCGATTGTTATCCATCCGTCACCATCTATGAGACCTCTAACTAGATCGCGTTTTAAACTATCTCTTATTTCCATACATGTTGTGTTTCCTTCTTTTTTGAATTCGTGCCATCCTTTTGTTTCGAGGCTTTCATAGGTAATTGGAAAGAGAAATTAGATGATAGTTGACCCCAAAGAGATCCGTAGAATCGGTCTTGATCAAGGACAGAAAGTCGGTGTAACTTCTGGCTGCTTCGATCTTCTTCACTTTTATCATTCTCATTATCTGAAACGATGCCATGCTCACTGTGACGTTCTTATTGTGGGCGTGGACTCGGACGATCTCGTCAAAAAGAACAAGGGGCAATTTCCATCAATCCCGGAATATCATCGAGCCCAAATGATCGCGGATCTCCGGCACGTTGACGCTGTGTTCATCTTGCGGTCGCTCGATGATTTGATTTTGGCTTGTGGCTTCGCTGATTACATATACAAGAATGCCCCTCAGATTTATGGGCAGGATGTAATTGGTGCCGATATTTGCGAATTGGTTATTATCGAAGACGTCATCGAGGTTCAATCTTCGACGGCTCTTAAAACGAAAATCGCAGACACTTTTAAGGAAAAGGCGTAGCATGTTCGGTTGGTTTTGCAATATACTTGGTCATAAGTGGTCAATCCAACATGTCACGAATGTTGTTCGTGGAGTGGGATCATGTCAGAGATGCGGTATTACAGTAGCAACAGAATCTGAAGTAGCCCATTGCCACGATTGTGGTTGTTTGGTCATTAAAGATGATGACGAAACGGAGGTGTGTTCATTATGTGGCGGTATGAATCGGCGTGCTTTGGTCTATCGAGATAAATAAGGGTGCAAAGGTAACCTGTCCTTATAGCCCCAAGTTGCATTATGTCGAACGCCAGAAAATGGTCGTGGATCGTTGGTATTCTTTTAGTCGCTATCGTAGCCCTTAAGATCCTTGGGCGAGTTTGGTGGTGCGAGACTGGCACTCTGATTCCATGGACCTTCGATAACGCCTCTGAATCCCAATCTCAAGTCCTTCTGGATTGGTACACGTTCTCTCACGTGTTGCACGGCGTCGTTTTCTTTTACGCTATGGTCTGGATTACACGTTGGTCTGCCGAAACCAAAATGCTCATAGCTTTGGGCGTAGAGGCTTTCTGGGAGTTCATTGAGAATACTCCATTGATCATCGACCGGTATCGGGCTATTAATATCTCTCTTGGGTATTATGGTGATTCGATTGCCAATTCAATGTCTGATATCGCGGCTTGCATGTTGGGATATTACCTCTGTAAATGGACGAATTGGAAATGGGGCTTTGCTCTTTTTGTTATAATTGAAGTGGTAATGCTTTTGTCTATCCGAGACTCTTTGATCTTGAACGTGATCATGCTGTCTTATCCGTTCGAGTTTTTACAGGATTGGCAAGCTGGTAAATAGTGCATGGAAATTCGAGCCGTGCTTTTTGCCTTACCTAGATTAGAAGTGAATCGGCTTGAAGAGTGGGTCGATATTATGATGGCTAAGGGCATTACTAGTCTTGCTCTTCGTTCTCATTTTCCGTCCTATAAGGTGTGGTGGAAGAAGCCTGATTCGAAGTTTTACAATTTAGAATTGTCTGATTCTGAGTTATATCGGAAGTGGGATTCTGTTCTCGCTAGGATTTCTAAATTGTTACCAGTCAGCTTGTCGAAGGTTGAGACTTCTGGTCCTGGTGAAGATGTGAAGAGAGCTAGGGCTCAGATTCAGTTTGTTAATGATGAGCTGGTGAGGTCTGTTGCTGATGGGGTGGATTGGGTGGTTCATTGTGATGTTGATGAGATTCCGAACAGGAATTTGGTCGATGTTGTGGTAGAGCATCCTGGCACGGCGGTTTTCATGTCTAATCAGGTGGTTTTTGGGTCTAGTCTTGTTAGGAAGATCCGGGATATTAAGCGGTATCATCCTAAGAAGATTATGGTTTCAAAGTGTTTGGTTGATCCTCGCAAGTGCTCTTTCAAGAATATGCATTTGGCTGTTCCAAGTGGTGATGGTGTGGTTGTGAAGGATGCTTTTTTGTTTCATCATTTTAGGGGCATTGCGAAGGCACATTTTAAGCCGTTGGATAGTTTGGTTTCTTTTCCTTCTGTTGCTATTGATCCTACTTTGCCTGTTCATTTGGATAATTGTGAGTTGTTATGACTAAGCCTAAAGCTATGATCACTGGGATTACCGGTCAGACTGGTAGTTATCTTGCGGAGTTCTTGCTTTCTAAGGGCTACGAGGTTCATGGTATTGTTCGTCGGACTAGTAATCCTAATACTAGTCGGATCGATAATATTCTTGATTTGGTGACTTTGCATCCTGCTGATCTTCTTGATCTTTCGTCGATTATTCGGGTTCTTGAGGCTGTTGAGCCTGATGAGGTTTATAATCTGGCGGCTCAGTCTTTTGTGAAGGTGAGTTGGGATTGTCCGATTCAGACGGCTGAGGTGACGGGGCTTGGTTGTCTTCGGGTGCTTGAGGCGATTCGGCTTGTGAATCATCGGATCAAGTTTTATCAGGCTTCGAGCAGTGAGCTTTATGGTCAGGTGGTTGAGACGCCTCAGAGGGAGTCGACTCCTTTTTATCCTCGTTCTCCTTATGGTGTGGCGAAGTTGTTCGCTCATTGGTCAACGATCAATTATAGGGAATCCTATGACATGTTCGCGTGTTGTGGGATCATTTTTAATCATGAGTCTCCGCGTCGTGGGCATGAGTTTGTGACTCGGAAGATTACGCATACGGCGGCTAGGATTAATTATAATCAGGCGACGGAGCTTAGGCTTGGGAATCTTGATGCTAAGCGGGATTGGTCGCATGCGGCGGATATGGCTGAGGCGATGTGGATGATGCTTCAGCATCATGAGGCGAAGGATTTTGTGTTCGCTTCGGGGGAGACTCATACGGTTCGGGAGTTTGTTGAGCTTGCTTTTGGTCGTATGGGTATGGATTATCAAAAATATGTCAAGATTGATCCAAAGTTCTTCCGGCCTGCGGAAGTGGAGATTCTTCTTGGTGATGCTTCACTTGCCCATGAGGAATTGGGGTGGAAACCAAAGATATCATTCGAACAGTTAGTTCATGATATGGTGGACGCGGATATGAGATTGATTGGTAACACTTTTGTGTGATACTCCTTGATTTCATATCTTATGCCCCACAAAATTATACTGTTGTTGGTACCAACCAAAAACAATAGTTCAATTACCTTTGCAAAGGAAACACAGAAATGTCGGCTCAACCCGCAGACACTCAGATCAAAGTCTTCCGAACTCTCCGAAGCTACCGTCGTGCTGATCGTCAAGAAACGATTGCTGCACTGACCAAGCGTCTTCGCCCACAGGTCATGAGCATTCCAGGTCGTGAAGACTTGGTCGAAGTCAAGACTCGTGATGCAAGCGTTTCGGACTTCAGCTCTTACATGGGCGAAGCTCGCACGACAGCTGTACGGGGCTATCCAATTGTCATTGGTCTCCGAGATCAAGTCAGCTTGGCACAAGCTCAAGGCAACCTGCCGAACATTGGCTTCTCGTTCAAGATTGGTCAAGACCAATTCATCCAGAACACCGAAACTGGTCTCAGTGGCGACCTTCACCAAGACGGTCGCGACCTCACCCCAGATATCAACAACTAAGCTTGATTTCTGGTTCGGTCAGAAAAAACGAAAAAACGAAAAGCCGGGCGTCGAAAGATACCCGGCTTTTTTCGTATTCAGTTGCTTGAGTCTTATGGGCCTCGTGTGATTCTTTGGAGTTGTGCGAGGCTCATTTTGTATTCAAGCAAAATTTATAATAACCGAACATTCCACGGAGATACGTAATGGCCGCATCAGTAGTAATTAACCGATACACCGGTGCCGGTCCAACGGCAACACCCATCACGGCTAACACCGTCGTCACCGCTAACGACCTACCACAGATCTTAGCTTCTGCTAGTGCAGTTGGTGTAGCCGACCCTATTCAAATTCCCCCTGGTGCTGGTACCAACTACAGTTTTTGGTGCACCACCGGTTTGGAAGTAACAGTCGCTCCGTCTACTGCGATCAACAACGTCCGTTGGTACACTGACGGTGCAGACGGCTTTGGTACTGGTGTTTCCTGTGTGTACGGAAGTGCACCAGCCAACGGTCTTATTAGAGCTAACTACGATCAAGCGACTGGTACATCATCCACTGGTGACGAATTAGTTGCTGGTCATGCGACCATTACGGCAGCAGTTTCACCGTTTACTTTCACAGCGGGTGCTCCACTGACGATTGGTAACGGTTCGATTGGTGCGGCTACGGGTGCTTTGGGTAACTTTATTGTTTATCAATTCCAAGTTATCCAAACTGCTTTGCCCGGTCCGACCAACCAAGAAACCTTCACTTGGGCCTTTGATGAGTCTTAATCGCTAAGACCATTCACAATTCAAAATCATCTCAGATAGAGGTTCTCTCATGAGCGGTACAGGAAACACAACATTTACAGTCGGCGATAAATACTGGTGCGTTTCCAGCGGTTTATCAGCTCCTCTTCTTGGTACTATTATCGTACTAACAGATAATCCCGGTAAAAGAATTGGTCTTCAATTCGATGAAGAAATCGGGAAAAGATTGACATGCGATGGAGCAGGTCTCTTCAACCAATGCCTATGGGTTCATCCAGACTTCATTTATGATGAAGACGAATGGGTCGCTGTTGACCAAAGCGTTTCATTGCAAAAAGCAACTGTTGCGGCGATGGTCGGCAAAAAATTCAACAGCATTACTCTTGATGAAGACGGACAATTCTCCGTCGATTCAAGCGAGCCCAAACCTCTTGCTCTTGAAGATGGTGAACCGGTTCTTCCTTCATTCAAAGAGTAAATAGTCAAAACTCTTTTGAATCGAGGAATCCATGGCTGATGGTATTTTGATAGGTGCTAACCAAACACCTGTTGCTGACCCGCGTCTTAATCTTGGCAACAATCTGATGTGGGTTGCTCATTACAGCAACCAACGTTTGGTTTATCAATATGATACAAAAGGTCAAGGAAGATCTTTTGGTGATTTGCCTCGTCTGAATCTGAGAAAGGTATCACTTGTTACGGTTCATGGTTGCAAGTTAATAACTTCGCAATCATTTATCCCCGGCATGTCACCATTTTATCGCCAACGTACTTTGTTGACTCAAAATGTTGGCACTACCGGTAAGATACATCTCCTCGGATGGGCCATCTGGGACGGTAAGAAAACCGTCAGCAATCTTCACGTGGCCTTTGTGAACGAAAAAACATTTGAAGTCGAAATGGGCCATTTCGTGGAAGGCAGGAATGCCGGATTCAAATATCCAATAGCTCTTGCTGATTACGATTACCCACCAATCGTTTGGGAATAGAAGATTATGGCAATTAGCCCCAAAACCTCCGCAGTAAACCCGAAAGAATGGCGTGCCTTCAAAATATGGATCACCGTTTACCCAGTCACAAACCGAGTAAACACAGAACCACCAAGGCTCACAATCTACCGCGAAATGGGGCGACTAGCAGTAGCCGGTTACGAACAACTCCGTGACAACGCACTCATCAAACTGCCAGAGTCACCATCCAGTGCAACAACCGGACGAGGCTCACTCATCAGTGGCCTAACCGGATCATTCAGCTACACGCCACAAATCGGCAACAACGAGCCCTACATCTACGTAATGGGCCACTTCCATTCTGTCAGAGATATCAAGAACCCCTACAGCACCAAGCCCGTATATAGCGGCGGAGTTTTGTACGACACACAGGGCGGTTATCCACACATTGGACCACCTAACCCTAACGTTCTTGAGGACGTCAAAGATCTTAAAGGGATCATTGATACAGAAATGACTGCATCACTCCCTGCTAGCGTTGATTATAACGTTGATAAACTCGACTACTTGGGCATTATCTTCGGTGCAGGTGGTTTGCACTTCCCGCGTTAATCCTTGCTAGAATCAGGACGACCTCCATGCGACGGATTGTCCCGCTTGTCATCAAGAGAAATTACGCATGCCTAAGAAATCGAAACTTGATAAAGATCTCGTATATAACACCATTGCCTCACATGACGGCAATATCTCAAGAGCAGCTGAGGAACTGGGCGTAGCCCGGTCAACCCTGCAACACCGCTATAGCTCGCTCAAAAACGGCACAGCACTCGACCTTCAAGCAGTCGACGGCGAACCAGACGAAAGCCCGACCAAAGTCAAGAAGACTGAAACCGAGCATATCTCCTACACCCACAAGGGTGAAAACGAACTCAACTTCGTCGCAATGATGCGAGACAAATTAACCGCAGAAGAAATAGCCAAAATCGCTGGCTACGACATGCGGAAATGGAAAGTAACCGAAGCACGTTTTAACCAATGGCAAGTAGCTGGTAAGAAACGAAACGGACAAGAAGAAGGAACAAAACGATGGCTTCCAGAGGACTTATGGAAGGAACAACTCTACCAAGTCAAATTCAAGCTCGAACGCCGGGCTCCGAAGTACGTGCAGGATGCCGTGGAAAGAATGATGGAGAAATGGGTCGGACCACCAAAGGCACCAAAGATCAAGCGGCGTGCGACGATGTCAAAGCCGCATATGCTCGAAATAAGCCTGTTCGACGCTCACTTTGGGAAGCTGGCTTGGCAAGAAGAGACTGGCGAGGATTACAACCTAAAAATCGCTGAGAACATCTACCTCGGTGCGGTCGACGATCTCCTTGACCGTGCTTCAGTCTTCGATGTCGAACGGATCGTCTTCCCAATCGGCCAAGACTTCTTCAACGTCGATAATTGGAAAGGCGAAACCAGCAACGGTACGCTGGTCGAATCGACAGACGATCGATTCTCCAAAATCTTCACCGTGGGCGTAGAAGCCATCAAGTGGGCCTTAATGCGTTGTAGGGACGTCGCACCGGTCCACGTGCTTTGGAGCCCAGGAAACCACGACAGAAGCACTTCCTGGTACCTCACGAAGACGATTGAGCAATACTGCATTGGTGCCGGGATCGAAGACATTACCTTCGACATGACTCCAGGCCAACGTAAATACGAACTCTACGGCAACACTCTCATTGGTTTCACTCACTCTTGTGATGAGAGAATGGCCGATCTTCCGCTAATCATGGCGAAAGAAGAGAAAATGATGTGGGCTCAAGCAGAATTCCACCAATGGCATGTCGGGCATTTTCATAAAAAGAAACAGACTCGGTTTATTGCTGGTGATACTTTCAATGGTGTCGGCGTCACGATTTTGCCAAGTCTAACAGCCACGGACTCATATCATTATAGGCACGGCTGGGTGAAACCGCACCGAGCAGCCGAGGCTTACTTGTGGTCTAAGGATAAGGGATTATCTAATTTCATGGTCCATAGTGTTTAGAGTATTAAACGAGAATGGCTACACGTTTAACAACAGAACAATTTATAGAAAGATCTAAAAAGATTCATGGCGACAAATATGATTATTCTAAAGTAGAATATATCAGCTCTTTTTTGAAAGTGGTTATAATTTGCCCCGTACATGGAGAATTTGAGCAAGCTCCGAACAACCACATTAATTGTTGTAGTGGTTGTCTCAAATGTGCTAATGTTGATAATATTATTAGATTAGCGGATTCTAATAAATCATCGACAGAAAAATTTGTGCTCCAAGCAGAAGAAATTCACGGCGACAGATACGATTATTCTAAAGTAGAGTATTCTTCTTATAAATCAAGAATTGTTATAATTTGCCCTGATCATGGAGAATTTTTACAATCTCCAGTGAAGCATATCAATAGGAAACAGGGATGTCCTAAATGTGGTGTTGATAAAGTTTCCTCATTTAATTCTTTGTCAACATTAGAATTTGTTAAAAAAGCTGTTGAGATTCATGGCGACAAATATGATTATTCTAAAGTAGAATATCGCAAATGGGATGAATGTGTATCAATAATCTGCCGGAAACATGGTGAATTTTTACAGTCACCGAACGGTCATCTTCAAGGAAGAGGTTGCTCAAAATGCCCAGGAGTCATCTCAAAGCCGCATCAAAAGATCCTCGACACAATTCCAAGCAATGTTTCTGTTGTCGATAACGACAGATCTGCTTTAGACGGTTTTGAGATTGATATTTGGATTCCTGACCACAAATTCGGAATAGAAATTAATGGGTGCTATTGGCATGGGACCAACAACAAAATTGACAATTGCCCTTCCAAACATTTAAATAAATATAATTTAGCCAAATCGAAAGGGATAGATCTTTATCAATTTTGGGATCATGAGATAGATGATAAATTCGATGTGGTGAAGAGCATGGTGTCCCACCGATTGGGGATATCCAATAGGATATTCGCCAGAAAGTGTGAAATATCTAAATCTGATAATAGTTCGGTTAAGCCTTTTATGGACTCTTCACACCTACAGGGGCATCGAAACGCTAGTCAATCTTATTGTCTGAAAGTTGATAATAAGATTGTGGCATCTTTGACTCTTTCTAGACACGCAAAACACGAATGGGAAATAATAAGGTATGCTTGTTCTTTGAAACACACTGTGGTTGGTGGTTTTTCTAGATTATTCAAGGCTTTTATTAGAGAGTACAGTCCAAGTCAGGTTATGACCTTTGCTGATGCTAGGCATAGCAACGGCGGTGTTTATTCAAGAAATGGTTTAAAATTATACAGTCACACTAAACCAAATTATTTCTATGTTAAAGGAAGACGTGTCTTTTCTAGACAAAAATGTCAAAAACATAAATTGTCAAGATTTCTAGGAGATGGGTTTGATCCTGAAAAATCTGAATCAGAGAATATGTTTCTCAATGGTTATACTAAAGTTTATGATGCTGGTCACCATAAGCTTATTTGGAGATATGATGAATGAAAGCTAAACCAATAAAGAATATCGATGGGGCTTTGATCCAATGTGCCATATCCGAATGTTCCCATGTCGAATTGAATTTTCTTGGTCCAATGTCTATGAGAATCATACCTGTGATTCTCAAGGGAAGCCGAAAAAGCACTAATTGTTGGTCGTGGAATGGAGATATTGAATCCCCGACATTAAAGCCTAGTATACTCACTGATCAGAGTCCCGAAGGACCAAGATGTCATTCGTTCGTTAACGACGGTATGGTAAAATATTAATCTGATTGTACTCATGAGTTAGCTGGACAATCATTGCCACTCCTAGAAGTCGAATAATGAAACTCTCTCTTATAAACGAGTCTTTGACGTCTGAAGAAATGCAGATCTTGGATGCTTGGAATCGCGGCGAGATCGAAAAAGGCGACAATTTGTATGACAGTGCCCAAGATCTGTTCAAGAAACTTGGGACTCAAGTTATGCTTTCTGAATCTGCACCAGATCTTAAAGAATTGAAGAAGCATCGCCAAATTTTGGATGATGAAGAAAAATCAAAAGCCAAAAAAGCTAAGGCTGTCTGGGGCGATGGGAATGTCGGTGTATGGAAATCTGTTGTCAACGGAAAGACTTGGTATGTGTCTAATACCCATAGATTATATCGAACCAGTAAAACATTAGACGGAATTATCGATGAATTCCATAATAACGTTAAAGAAACTTCATGAGTATTAAACAGGGATGGCTGCACGTTTAACAACAGAACAATTTATCGAACAGGCTATATCTATTCATGGCGATAAATATGATTATTCTAAAGTAGAATATATTAATAGTAAGAAGTCTGTTGTGATTGTTTGTTCTAAACACCAGCAATTTAGTCAAGTTGCTGGTGTTCATCTTAGGGGTGGTAATTGCCCGAGTTGTACTCACGACGAATACAGGGCTATCCATCAACTTGGCAAAAAAGAGTTTGTCGCTAAGTCTGTGTTAGTTCATGGCGACAAGTATGTTTATGATGATGTTGAATATGAAACATCACATAAGCATGTTAAAATTGTTTGTCGTATCCATGGGGAATTCTCACAAACACCAACAAGGCATCTCGCTGGCTCTGGGTGTCAAAAATGTGCTAAAATTTCTAGGTCGAAAAAGAATACTTCAAGTTTGCAAAAATTTGTAAGAAAGGCTAGAGATGTTCATGATAATAAGTATGATTATTCCAAATCTGACTATATTTCAGCAACTAGTAAAATAGAAATAATCTGCGGATCTCATGGGTCTTTTTATCAGACTCCGAATTCTCACTTATGTGGATCTGGCTGTCCTAATTGTGGATTATTAGAGTCTCATAATCGTTTGAACTTAGAAGATTTTATAAACAAAGCCAATGCTATTCATGGTGACATATACGATTATTCAAAATCGGTATATGTCACGCAATTGGTTAAGATAGAAATTGGTTGTAAAAAGCATGGGTCGTTTTGGCAAGCACCGACAAATCATTACAAAGGTCAGGGATGTCCGATATGTAATATTTCGGTTCCGCATAGGCTGGTTACTCAATATCTTGATTCTTTGGGTGTTGAGTATGAGATAAACAATAGATCTGTTTTAGACGGTCTTGAAATTGATGTTTGGGTTCCTGGCCAAAATTTTGGTATTGAAATTAATGGGTGTTATTGGCATGGGGCTAAGTCGATTGATGAAAATAGTAACGCTAAAGACAGACATTTTATGAAGTATGTCAGGTCTATAGAGAAAAACATCTCGTTGTATCAATTTTGGGACCACGAGATTTTGAGCAATTTTTCTTTAATTGAATCGATGATTTCTTATAAACTTGGGAAATTGAGAAAAATAGGTGCTAGGAAGTGTTCTTTCAAAAAGTGTACTAATTCTGAAGTGTCTGGGTTCATGAACCTTTCGCATTTACAATCTCATAGAAATGCTAGATTGAATTATGGACTTTTTTATGATGGTGATCTAGTTTCTCTTTTAAGCTTTTCAAAACACCCCAAGCATGAATGGGAGGTGATTAGATATGCTTCTTTGCCGGGATATTCTGTTCAGGGAGGTTTTTCTAAGCTGTTTTCAAAATTCATTTCTGATTTTGATCCAAGCGAAATTCTGACTTTCGCTGATTGTAGGATTAGCGAGGGTAATTTATATCTAAAGAATGGATTTGTTTTTGAAAGCTATACTACACCCAATTATTTTTATTACAAGGCTGGTAATGTTTATTCTAGGCAGAGGTGCCAAAAACACAAGTTGAATAGATTATTAGGTGATTGCTTTGATCCAGGCTGTTCGGAATTCGAAAACATGCTAAATAATGGGTATGTTAGAACATATGATGCCGGTCATTTAAAATTACTTTGGAATAAAATAATCTAATTGTGAGTATTAATTGTGAGTTGTGCAGGTTCAATTTCAGGTCCGGGCGGCATTGGACCTTCGATACTTAAGATGAATACGGAACCTCTGAAGAGGTATGTTCTTCATAAGCTTGGTTATCCTAATATTAATGTGGAATTAACCGAAGAGCAACTAGAAGATATTATTCGGGTTGCTGGCGATTTTATTGCCATGTATTTCCCTAGGGAACAGAAAGTAGCCACTTTTTACACAATCCCGCTTCAAGCCACATATCCAATGCCTGATGATGCTTGGTGGATTGAAGAAGTCAGTTGGGACCCCTACGTTGGTAACTTCAACGACATCTTCGGAGTCGGCCAGTATCTACTGAACTCTGGCAACTTCTTCGGCCCGAACACGATGGTCTTGGACTTCCACCTTGTCCAGCATTATCGAAGGCACTCAGCTAAGATTCTTGGCGTCGAGGGTCGTTGGGAAGTGATGGGCGAAGTGGAAGGACCCGTCATTGATGACGCATTGGATGCTGAGTTCCAGAAGATTCGGCTCATTCCTACGCCGAAAGCAGCTTTCCCGGTGGTAGTGATCTACTTGCCTTGTATCAACCACTTCCGGAGCCCCCAGGCACGGAAATTGGCGTATGATTACGTTGAGGCGGAGGCTCGGATTGCTTTGGGTATGGCTCGTCGTAAGATCCAGGGCGTACCCACACCGGATGGTGGAACTCTCACTTATGATGGTGAGGCTCTGGTCAAAGAAGGCGAGGAATTGAAAGAGAAGATCCTGGAGCAGGCTATGCTTCAGGGCGAGCCTCTTGGGATTATCGCTATCTAATCAAGTGGTACATGATGCTGATAATTACGATTATCGCTGCCATGATGGTCGTTTTGACTGCTACCACTAATTCTCTTTGTATCGCCACAGGGTCTATGTGGGTTGGTAGGGCTGTCATTAAGTTGGTTTGAGCTTGGCTGGTTGGTCGTCCTTGTACTGGTTGGGCGTAGGTCGTTTGGACTTGCCTTCCTTGGATTGGTGGCTTTGCGACGTAGAATTTGTCGAGCCCTCCGACATTTTTGGCCAGAACTCTTAATTCTGTGCCCTGTTTCCAGACAATGTCGTCGGCTGCGATTTTGCCTGATGCGGCTAGTCTTTGTAGTGTGTCTTGCTCGATGGGGCCACATACTTGTCCACCGGGTTTTTTGAAGTACCAAATTTTTTGCATTGCTTTTCAGTCGAACCTAAAATAGAGGTAATGTTATGGAACCAATTGAAATCGGTAATTTGTTACAAGTGAAGCCCGGTGACTTAATTCAGGTCCCGCACTGTGAACCACCGAGTGAAGTCAGTACCCTTCGTTTTTCGGCTTATTATGCTGAAAGTGGGTGTGGGGATGGACTTGTATCTCTTGCCGATGCGTTGGCTGCTTTACCTGGTTCTGAAGTTATTTACGGGGTTAATTTTGGTCCTCCGAATTACAGAACCAAATGGTTGCGTTTACCACCGACTCAATTGGTATGTCCTTGCCCTGGTAATACAGACTGGTATGGTATTCTGAAAGATCTTCCTCGTGCGAACGTGCCAGAGGAGCCCGGTCCTTGTTCTATTGAGTCATCTCAATGGTGTAATCCTGAACTTGATGAAGAAAATCCAAAGCTTGGTCCGAATACCTACTTCAAAGAAAATGAGTACCCATTAGGTATTGGGTTCTTGCCTCCTATTACACCGAACCAACGAGACTAATATGCCTGATAGGGTATGCACAACATGTAAACAAAACAAGTCGGCTAATCAATTTGGTCGAGTGAAGTCTCGTTGTATCGATTGCGATAAGATCATTAAATCAGAGCGAAACAAACGATGGTATGAAAACAATCGGGAAAGAGAGATTCAGAAGCGTTTGATTTATGCTAAACAGAATAGGTCTGACTGTAGCCGTCGACATAGAGAATATCGAGAAAGATTGAGAATAGAATGTTATAATATTCTTGGTAATGTTTGCATTTGTGGCGAAACCGACCAGAATGTGTTTCAAATTGACCATATCAACGATGATGGTGGAGAAGATCGTCGTGAATTAGCTCCCCACCAATTATTGCTTAAAGTGCAGGATTGTCCTGAAAGACATCAAATTCTTTGTGCTAATTGCAATTGGAGAAAAAGGCAATCTTGGTTGCAGCGTAGTGAACCTGTCACTAAATTGCGAAATAAAGCAATCGAAAAGTACGGTGGCTGTTGTTTCGAGTGCAGCATTAATGATTATGAAGTTTTGCAATTCGACCATGTTGATAACGATGGTGTAAACAATTTTAGAAACCGAGTTATGAAGAAGAGGTATAATTCGTACATTAAAGAAGATCACAATGTTCAATTACTTTGTCGTAATTGTCACCAACGAAAGTCACTTGAATTATTGAAGGTATAATCATGAGCCTTTATGAATTTGGTTCGCGGGAAGAGCTTCCAGGACCTAATCATTTTCTACAA
>Ga0307935_1000125_pt1 | contig 36840 bp, 64 predicted proteins | sample OrgLakmetageno92_FD_201827 | JGI IMG/M metagenome (GOLD analysis project Ga0307935, IMG submission 201827) | Saline water microbial communities from Organic Lake, Antarctica - #92 | ecosystem: Environmental > Aquatic > Non-marine Saline and Alkaline > Saline | place: Antarctica: Organic Lake...
AAAATAATAGAGGGGGCAACAACAGAATATTTTAAAGAAGATTTTTCAAATAATCAAACCGCAAAGTTTCTTGCAAAGAGTGAATGAAGAAAAGTTTTCTTACATGAAATTGATGAAGATGAAGATTTCATACATGTTTCACAATATGAAAAAACAGAAAAACACAAAGTGCCAATTTTACTTCTTGAAGAGTGTGAAGAAAAAGATGAAATTATTATTGAAGATCGAGAGGTTAAAAATTCATTTTCAATAGATATACCACAAGGTATAAAAAATTCGCTCTATTTGATTGTAATATGAATTATCTTATGAGTTGTCGCAATTGGTGTAATAAATCATTTAAAGGATGGTTTTGTTGAAACCGCAGATGGATTTGAACAAACTTGAAGTGGTGAAACTTTATTTGAAAAATATACAACAAGAATTATATTACTTGAAGAAAAAGAAAACTTTGAATTTCAAACACAAAAAGAGCTTCGAGATAAAAAGCAAAAAGAGATTGCAAGATTGGATGAACTCATAAATGTTTCAATAGAGAATGTGAAAAATATCACAGAAGAGAAAATTGAAATTAAAAGGCAAAAAATAGAACTTGCACAGTAGGAAAAATAAATAGGTATAAAATATGTTTAATTAGAAATAATTAAACATATTTTTTTATTGCAAAAGAAACACTTTATTGAAAAAACATTTGCAAAAGGAAACAAAGTGTGTATTGTTTTATCGAACTATTAAATAACCACAAGCACAAATGGAAACTTTGAAAGAAAGAACAGATGAAGAGGTTTGAACACTTGAATTGATTGAAAAACAATGATGGTGAGGGTACAACTTCGACATTTGGATGAACTGAAAGATCATTGATGATGCAAAAACATTGAAGTGATGAATTAGTAAATTTGAAAAACTCGAGAAGAAGCATTTTAAAAATCAATAACCACAAGCGAATATGTTTACACAAGAATTTCTTACATTTTTATTATTCCCGCTCGCTTTTTATGTTGCTTTCTTATGGAAGCAAGAGTGTGAGAAAGAACAAGAGAAGATCGAAAGAAGAAGATTGTTTGTTTTCGATTTCACCAAAGATAGTAAATAAAATTTACTGTTTTTTTGGAGTTTAAAACTTCGTATTTTATTTTCTTATATATTTTTATATATGGTACCACAAGGGAAAGAAAAAAATATTGATGAAACAGCAGAAGATTTTGTTGAAGATATAAAAAAGCCGGATGAAACACCGGAAGTGAAAGACACAGATGTTGTTGAAGAAGAGCAAGAAGAAGAAATTGAAAAGGTTGCAATGATATTGCCAGTATGAGATGAACAACTTGGTTTTTGGGAAAGGTTGGCAAATCTTCAAAATGAAGCCCCAAAGATTGAAAAGAAGTGATACAATAAGCATTTAAGTTATCACTATGCACTTCTTGATGATGTTTTAAGAGCATACAAACCGCTATTAACCAAGTATTGATTTGTTTTATATAATCAATTCAAATCAAAAGAAAAGATGTTGTTTGTTATACTACAAGATACGAAAAGTGATGTTTGTCTTTCAACAGATTATGAAATAAAGGGTTCATCAGATCAACAGATTGGTGCAAGTTTAACTTATTGAAGAAGATATGGTGCTTGAATACTTTTAAATGTTGCAACAGAAGAAGATACAGATTGACCGCAACAGTCACCAAATAACAACAACAATTCATACCCAAAGAAAACCCAACCAAAAAAGCAACAGCCAAAGCCAAAGGTTTTCACAGATGATGAAAAAGCAAGTAATTTTTCAAAGCATTATGAAATAATAAATGCATCAAAAGATTTGAAACAATTGCAAGAAAATTTCATTTCTTTCAACCTAGCATGAAAGGCACCATGATTTTTTGCAGAAACACATATTGAACAAATCAAGCAATTAAAAGATGATATGAAGCGGGGTTATGAAGAGCAAGAAGAAATAAATAATGTAAATGAAGCCCAAGAAACCATTGATAAAAATGCGTGAAAAAACAATAATTCTGTAAAAAAATAATCATGGATCACCCACATAATTTTGAAATAAAGCTTGAAATAAAGCTTGGGTCACAAAAAGTAGATTTATTATACAATATTGATATAAAAAAAGATATGAAACAGGTTTTTAATGAAGTTCATGATTTCTTAGTTGGCATGCCAACCGAGAATAAAATCGAACATCATGAAGAAGAAAGTGAAGAAGATTACAACCAAAATCAATATCCAAGTTCATGATTTCCGAAAAAAAAGAAGAAGCAAGATGATAGTGAAATGATTAGTGTTGAAGATTTACCATTTTAAAGCCAAGTATTTATGGGAACAATGAGATTTTGAAAGTATAAGTGAAAAACCATTGAAGAAGTTGCAAAACAAGACCCATGATACACCAGTTGGTTTTATTGGGAAACTATATGTAACAGGTTTGGTGATGATTGGTGGGAAAAGGCATGTGAAATTGAAAAATACATGATTGAAGCTTGATATGATATATATTATGAAGCACCCAAGAGAGAAAGCCAATATTACAAAGAAATAGTTTTTTGAAAATATAAATGAAGAACATTTGAATTTTTAGTTAAAAAAGACGCAAAATATTTGTGGTACATATACAACCAAAATAAAAGTAGTGATAAACAAAATAAAAAGCTACAGCATACGATATTGTATTGGATCAAGAAAAACGGTTGTATTATGTATGATGAAAAAAATACAAAAAAATGATTGCAGTATTGCAGATGATGCGACACAATGCATAATAAATAATATTTCTATAAAATTCTATAATGGAACAAAGAAAAGCAAAAGATGGAAAAACAGAAACATTGATTACTTGCCAAAATACTTGAAAGAAGCATTGGAAAAAATGCATAAACGCAACAGGTGATTTCACAATATGTGATGATTGCAAGAAGAAAAAATAATTTATTTACACAATACCAGGATATATGAAAAACAAAATAATAATTCTCGACACAGAAACAACAGATGCAGAAGCAAAACCATGAATGATACAACTTTGATATATTGTTTGTGATTTAAGCTTTAATGAAATCAAAAGGGAAAATCTATTTTTTAAAGCAAAGAAAGAAATTACATATTGAAGTATGGCAATTCACCACATCACATATGAAATTCTTTGAAAAAAAATACTTGAAGATTGAAGAGATGAAGAAGTGAAGAAAGATATTGCAAGAAATGATTTCAAAGATGCATATTTAATTGCACACAATTCACCGTTTGATAAAAATGTTCTTGATTGCAATGGTGTTGAAACAGATGTGGATGCTTGGATTGATACATATAATATTTCTTATTCTGTATATCAAGATGAAGATTTCAAACATAACTTACAGTTTTTAAGGTATGCTTTAAAATGCACATTTTCAGAAGAGATTGATCCACATGATGCACTTTCAGATGTAATTGTATTGCTTGAGGTATTTAAAAAAATATTTGAAGAATATGTAAAAGATGCTTGAATTGAATTTATTGATAGGCATAGTGATATTTTTGATGAAATGGTTGAACAAACAAAGGGGTGAATTATCTTGAGAACATGGGCTTTTGGAAAGTATGAATGACAATCATTTGCAGATACTTTTAAAACAGATGCTTCTTATTTTACTTGGATGTACAACAGTAAAATGACTTCATGAGATACAGAAGATGCAGTATTTAACACTATTTCACATTACTTAAAAAAATAATATGAAAACAATTCAAATTTCAGATGAAATGTATGAAAAACTTTTGGAAATTTCAAAGGGATTGAATGAACAGGATCATAGAGTAACAGCAATGCCATATTTCTTTCAAATTAGAACAAAGAAAGAAGTAAGTTGTGGTGAATGATTTTGAGAAGATGGGTTTTATATGTGTTATTGAGATGATCCGGAAAGTAATATAAAATGAGATAATTACAAAGATATACTACAATTCTTGAAAGATAACCATGAAGAAACATATGATGAAATAAAAAATAAAATAGGTGATATATTACAAGCGAATAAATCATATAAATGATGTGAAGATGAATTTAATTGTAATGAAATATGTGATTTATTAGAAGAAAATTGATTTTATAAGTTCTATTACAAAGAAGAATATCAATGGCAAAACTCTTTCTTTACAGAAAAAGCATGTAAAGAGCATATAAAAGCAAATCATTATCATTATACAGAACCAGTTGATTGTCTTTCACACGCAAATAGAAACCCCGAAATGGAACTTGTTTTGAAGTTCTTGTGTGAATTATCTTGATGAAATATACATAAATAGATATTATGAAAAAAACCGGAGTAATTACAGCAGTTGAAAAAGAATTGCTTGAATATATAGAAAAGAACAAGGGGGTGAAGTGAATATTTCATGTAGTGATAAAGAAAAAGCCAAACAATCGCACAATACCGCAAAATAAATTGTTTCATGTGCTTTTTCATATCATTGAAGAACAAGAAGTAAAGCTTTGAAATAAAGTTGATTTTCACCAAGTGAAAGCATTAATGAAAATGAGTGCATTTTGAGTGAAAGAAGTAAAAATTGGTGAACACACGCAACCATATCCGGCAAGGTGAACAAGTGATTTATCAGATGCAGAATGAATTGAATTTGTGGAATTCTTGATTGAACTTTGCAATACAAAATACAATCTTGAAATTAAATCAAGAGATGATGAAAGGCTTTTAGATTATTACAATAACTATACAAACACATGAGAAAGGCACTTTTAGAGCAAGTGAGCGACATAATAAGACTTGAAGAGCTTGTGGCATGTACACTTGATGTTACAGCAGAACAGATGTGATGAAAGAAGTATTATTATGTATTGAATGGAAAAACAAAAAAAGTAACTACCAAAACAAAAACACAATGGTGTGAATTGTTGAATGTTGATATACAACAGCTTGAAAAAGCAATAGAAAATCAACAAAAAGATATTATTTTTTAATTTTTTCTTATGAAAGAATATTGAAAAGAAACGCAGAAATGAAAGGTTATTAGAATTTTACTTGCAAATCCACAAAGGGTTCACCAAGTTGAAGATTTCATGCAGTACACATTGAATGATCTATTTGTATGATATGAAGCATGAAGTAGATTATCGGAGCTTAAAAAGGATTGAATTGTTACACATGAAGTTTTTGAAAGAAAAAACAAGCCGGATAAATTTGGGTATATAATAAAAAAGAATTGTATTGAATTCTATACAAACCTATATGCGGAACAAACCACGCAAAATAAAGGTTTTATGGAAAAAATTTGATTAAAGAAGAAAAGTGAATAGTATTAAAAAGTAATTTGATTTAAAACCACAAGTGAATATAATTTACAGGATTTTTCGTTTAATAAAACGGAATTCAATAAAAAAGGCACATCAAAATCATACATGATGTTCTAAAAGATACTTGTAAATTATATTCGCTTGTGGTAAAGAAATATAAATCAAAGAAGTGTCTTTTTTATTTGTCTAAAAATTCAGAAAGTGAAAGAAACTTTTTATTTCTCGCATGATTATAATACGAGATCAGATCAAAAAATAAAGCAACTCATAAGAAAACACTGAATGCAATGATATTGATTATATTGGTGTATTGTTGAAGATTTATATCAAAATGCAAACGCATTACAATTGGATTTCAGTTGAATTGCGTATGATTTTCATATTGATGAAAAAATAGTAGAAAGTATTATAAGTGACTTCAATTTATTTGTAGTAAAAGATGGTAAATTTTCATCAAAATCAGTATGAGATAGGTTGCAAAAAAGAGTAAAGAAAAGTGCAGTAGCAAGGGAAAACGCAAATATAAGATGGTGAAAGAAAGATGCAAACGCATTGCAAAAGAAATGCAAACCCAATGCTTTAAAGGAAAGTAAAGTAAAGGAAAATAAAGGAAAAGAAATTAAACATAAATATTGAGAATATAAAAATGTTTTAATAACAGATAAACAAAAAGAAAAATTCATAAAGGATTTTTGAAAAGATGTATTTGATTTATATATAAAAAAATTAGATGAATGAATACAAATGAAATGATACAAATACAAAGATCATAATCTTGCAATGAGAAAATGGAAAAATGGTGGTGATGAAAAAAATAAAGATAAAATTGATATTTCTAGTGATGATATTATTTATGATAAAATATAAAAATGAGTGAAAAAGATAAAATAATTCAAAAATTCATTGATGATTGTAAATTTAAACAAAGTTTGGTTTTAGCTTGAAAAACTTGAAGATGAAAAACACATATCATGACAAAACTATATTCTAAGCTTTCAACAAATGAAATTATGAAAACTTATTACAAATATTGGATTGATGATTGACAAGTTAGAGAATATATCAATGCTTGAATTATGAATTTAAAAAACAACACAAAAGACAACACAAATGAATATTGGGCTTACCCTTTAGAAATGTGCGTAAGGTGTAAATATTTATTTTTTGATGATTTAGGAGCAAGTGAAAATGTGAGCGACCCACAAAAAACAAAGTTGAAATATATTCTTGATGAAAGGCATAAAAGGGGGTTGATAAACATATTTTCAACAAACTGTTCACCACAGCATATTGAAAAATTGTATGGTGAAAGAATAAAATCAAGAATTTATGATGGAACCAAGAATGAAGTTTTAATTATCACTGTTGATGGTGAAGATAGGAGAAAAAAACAAGTTACATCTATAAAACTTTGATAAAATGAAAACAGAAAATTACATTTCAAATACAGTAAGGTATAGAGTATACAAGCTTTCAGAAATTAAAATTGGTGATTTTGTACAACTTTTATATGCATCAAAGGTTTGAAAATGAAAGAATGCATCAATGAGTTGTCACTTTACTGTTTCAAAACTTGATCCAACAATTTCATGAAAGATAATGTGAAAGTGAGAGTGTAGCCAAAAAGGTGAAAATGGATTATTTCATGTTGATAATATTCAAAGGAATTATACAACACACCCCATAATTATTGAAGCTTGAAATCATAAAAACAAAAAGCAAATACCCTTTAATAAATTAGAGTATGAAGCAAAACATGGCATCAGAACAAAAACTATTTAACAGATATGATATGTTGTATATGTTCCGTGAAACATTTAATGCTTCCGATTATTTATATATTTTTAATTTAAGAATACATGGCATTTTGAAGAAAGAAGTATTGAAATAAGAAATCTTATGTTGATTGATATACATTTGATAGTATAGCAGAATGAAAGCGATATACGAAGTTAAAAGTTATGCAAGATTATGATGAAATTAGTGATTTAGAGTTGCAACCAAAGTTTATTTTACAAGAAGCATTTGAAAGAAATTGAAAAAAAATAAGTGCGGTTACATACATTGCGGATTTTAGATATGTTGAAGATGGTGAAATAATCGTAGAGGATGTAAAAGGTGTAAAAACCAAAGAATATGAAATTAAAAAAAGATTATTCTTGAAAGTACATGGTGAAAATATTATTTTCTTAGAAATTAAAGAATGAGTTGAAATTGAAATTTAGAAAGAATTATGGCATCACAGGTGTGAACAATAAAAGATTTACTTGAAGTATTAAAAAAACTACCAAGAAAACCACAAGAAACACCACAGGGTGATTGAACAACATGTATAAGCACAGCAATGAACTTGAAATATTTATATTGAATAAATGATGAAGATTTCAAAGAAATTCAAGATTGGATGGATGAAGAAAATGTTTGTGTCGCTTGGGATTGAAGATATTGAATTGATAGCGAAGATATGGAGTTTACAACCTTACTTACTAAAAAATTAAAAGATGATTAAAGCAGAAGTATTTGAAAATTGCGATACACTTTGTGAAAATTGTATTTATACAAACATAGTGATGGGTTCACAAGAACTTATTGAAGAACAAGAAGTTGTTATTGAAAATGTAGTTATAAATAACTTCATTGAAACTTGATGAACAAAATTTAAAACGAGTGAAGAGTTTTATAAAAATTATTTTATTAGATTAACACCAATCAAAGATGGCGGAAAATTGTAAAAAATGTTTTATGTTAAAAATGACACCAAACAGCAAGTGCGCATGTAGTAATATAAAATTCGATGATGGTTCGAGATTAGTCACGAAGAAAAAACCAAAAGCAATACCGCAAAAATCAGAAAAAAAGATGGTTGCGGATAAAGCGAGATGAAAAGTTGATATAATATTTAAGAAGATTGCAAGTGAAAAATGCAATTCAAAGGGTGATGGAGTATGTGAATATTGTGATGCAGAATTTAACATACAATTCGATTGTATCAATCAAACTGTATGCTTTGCACATATATTGTCATGAAGAGAGTTCAAACCCCTTTATATGCTACAAAACAACATTGCATTTGTGTGTTCAGAAAAATGCCACAAAGAGATGGATGCAGAAATTTGCGTGCTTTGAATAAAACCCGAGTTACAAAGGTTGATTACAAATTTAAAATCAATAGATGTGTGAAATCTTGTAAAATATGTTAAAAATTAACTTGCATTATAACTTATAGAGTATACAATATGTACTATAAGTATATACTAAGAGTAACAAAATATATTATGGTGAATTCAATTATAGTGAAAAAGCAAGTTGAAAAGAGAAAATTAAAGTGACAAAGATATGATTTATTGGTTCTTTTAACGAGAAAGAAAAGGGCATCAATAAAGGTGTACTTTTCAAGAAATGAATTAGATATAATGGATAATCAAGCATTCTTGGATTATGTAAAAAGATTTTATATTTATAATAGATAATACCATGAGCGTAAACAAAGCAATATTACTTGGAAATGTAACAGCAGATTTCGAGAAAAAAACAACAGAAAGTTGAAAAAGTGTTTGAAGTGTGTGAATAGCATTGAATGAAAGTTGGGTGGATAAACATGGTGTGAAGCAAGAAAAAGTGGAGTTTGTGAACCTTGTGGTTTGGTGAAAGCTTGCAGATACATTTGAAACATATGTGAAGAAATGACAAAAAATATATGTTGAATGAAAGATTGTCACAAGAAATTGGGAAACAAACGAGGGTGAAAAGAAATATAGAACAGAAGTTTTGGTGAATAGGTTTGAATTTGCCGGATGATCGAAGCAAGAAAATCAAACATCACAAAGATCATCACAGGATGATGAAATAAATGTTGAAGATTTACCATTTTAAATAATGAAACTACTTTGAAAGTAGTTTGTGAAATATAATCATGTTAGTACCAAGCAATGCCATTGATTGTAATTCACAATTTACTTTTAAAATCTTTACCACATATGCATATACAGAAAGCAAACTATGAAAATCTATTTATAATATGATTTTTTAAAACAAAACCATTAACATTGATGCAGTTTTGAGAAGAAGCGGGATTTTTCAAGAGAGAGTGAACGTAATTGGTTCAAGATTATTCATGTGAATTATCAAAAGATGATCTTATGAATAGACATCAAGAGTATTTGGAAAACCCACCAATCAAAAGGGATGAATTGAAAGAAGTTGGAGTTGATACATGACATTATTTTCTTGTAGCAGATAGTAGAACATTTTGCGAAACAAAGACTGGATGAAGTATGTATGTTCTTCATTTATGAGACATTAAAGATGTTGTTGTAAAAAAGGTGAAGAAATATGAATGAAGATTACATTGTATGATTTGATGAAAGAATAGGGATGTTGAAAGCTTAATACCTAAAATATAATTCTATGTGAAAACAAAAAATATATTCACATCAAGATGAATTTAAAAATCAACAACTTGTAAAAAAGGTGATTGAACACCCAAATATTAAAGAAATGTTTGAAACACAAGCATGATATTATAATGAATTTGTTGGTGATGATTGGGATTATTATATGTTTAATGTAACAGATGAAATATTGCTTGAATATATAAAATGGAAGAATAAAGGTGATTTATATTTCTTGGATAAATTACAGCATATGATTATACAGCCAAAGATGGTTGAATGATTTGCATGAAGTAGAAGTGTTTGAAAGGTAGCAGAAGAAAAATGAATTGATGTATTTTCAATTGATTGGAAAAAGTATGATGGGATCAATCTTGATATTGACATTGAATATTTAACAATAAATCATGTTCCATTTGTTCCGGATATTGTATGGGGTTCATTTGATTGCACGACATATTCAATTGCATCATGTTCAACACATAGGGAAAATTCTATTACACCAAAAACAGATTATGCAAAAAAGTGTGATTGAGTAAATCAAAATTTCATAAAATGCTTGAATGATTGGTTAGAGATAAATCCGGATATGGAGTTTTTTCTTGAAAATCCGGTTGGTATGTTAAAGAAGATGCCATTTATGCAAGGGTTCACAATGCACACGGTGTGGTATTGCCAATATGGTGACACAATAGCAAAACCAACAAATATTTGGACAAACTCAAAAACTTGGGTTCCAAGACCGGTTTGCAAGAACCATACATATGATAAAGCTTGAAATAAAACAAGCACACATTGTGATCACCAAAGTGCAAGAAGATGAAGTAAAACATGAACACAATGAAAGAAGTGAAGTTATGAGAGATCCAGGATCCCAAAAGAATTGTGTGAAGAAATTATACAAAATTATTTAGATAACAGATAATATATGAAACAAGCAGATTACGGTGATATGCCAAACCTACCACAAGAGTTGAAAAGAAAAGGTGTGAATATTCAAGATGAACTTCACACGGATGTTCCAAAAAGAAGCGGTGAAACAAGAAAAGTAAGACACCGTATAAAAGCATTATTGCGTGAAATTTTAATTAATAAGAACAAAAGATAGTTATGGAAACAAACAAAGAAAAGCAAATCAAAGAAACAATGGATGCAATGCAGAAATGAGAAGTAACATTAAAGGTTTGAGATAATTTTGATGATATGGAAGTTCTTGGTGTTGTATGAGAGCCACAAGTAATAATTTGAATTGATCCCGCAAAAGAATGAGGTAATGAAACTGTTGAACATACAGTGAAAATTATAAAATATTCATGTACTATTTTTAGAAAAAAGAGAAATCAAGTAATTGCATCAAGAGACTTTACCGTTGATGAATATTTCACACAATGAGAAGTTGAAGTGAGATTGAAAGCACATTATATTTATCTTGATGTTATTGGTAAGCTTGAAGAGAATACAAAAAGTATTATTTGAGATATTGCACAGGGTAAAACACGCAAGACACCGGATGATTTAAAGTTTATCTTTGATTTGTTTGATGAAAGATTTAGATTATTAATTACAAAATAACAGTATGGATGAAATAGTAAAAAATTTAATAGATCAAAGATGAAAGATTATTCATGATATGATTGAAGTTTGATTTAATTGCGAGGCATACGAAAATATGAATACACAATTAGAAAAAATTGATGTTCTTGTGGCATCGTATTTCAGAAATGAAATTTTAAGTGTTTGAATACCCGATTTAACAAGATAAAAAGCTTGCATTATATTATTTATCGTATACAATTTATATAAGATTAAAACATAATATCTTTACCACATGCAATACACAAATCTTTGAAAGAAAACAATTGGTTATTATATAACTTTCTTGATACTTACACCGTTTTGGTTCCTTACATTATCGAAAGACCGCAAGACATGGCAAGAATTCAAGATTGGATGAATACCGCATAAATGTAAATTTTGAGAGAGAAGAGCAGATTGATATGGTGCGTGTAAACATCACGGATGTAATATGGTTACGGATTATGATTTAGATGATTTTCTAAAAAGGCATTAAAGCAAAACTTTATAATTAAAAACAAACACATGGTACCACAAACCCCAATGGCAAGAGAAGAGAAGAAAGAAGAAAAATACACACCTATTTCACAAGTATTAAATATGTGAGATGTTCCATTATGAATGATACTTGATTACTTCGAGAGACACACAGGTTGTAAAGTATATGATGGTGAACACCCATTTAGTTTTGCGTTCTATATTATGGATCACAATATGCTTTTATGTATATATGAACAAGATATAATCTTGAAGCATTTAATTTTTGATGAAAAGAATTCAAAATATGAACTTTGAATTTCAGTAATGAGAATACCAATTGATTTTGTAGCCGGTTGTATTTCTTCAATGCATAGTAATATTAAAAAATATGTGAATAATCATAATAAACCCAAAGAAAACAAGCAAGATAATGACACCAAAGGAGAAACAGGAACAAAGGAGAAAGGAGCAGAGGCAAAGACACAAGAGAAGTAAAAGTTAGTACCACATAACATAATATTATTATGAAAATAAAAATAGGTTTTTGATACAATACATGAAGTGTTGCAGAACAAATGGAAACACAATGAATTGAATACAAAGAGGATGTGAAGCCATTACAAAAAGCAAATTTTCAAAAGCATGGTGAAATGGTTACAAGATTGCATTTACATAGATTTATTACAGATGGTGAGAGAATAAAGATAATGCAAAGGTTCATGAAGAAGTTTGTGAAATGTATTCAATTAAAAGATAATCATGAGTAAAACAAAACCACACATTGGTATGATTACAGAAAGTTGAAATTTCATACTCAGAAAGAAGATTGAAACATTGCAAGAATTTTGGGATGCATTAGAGAGTGAAAAGAGCATATTTTGTAGGCATAGGATGTACCCAACAGCATTTTTCTATTCTTGGCATCTTAGACAATGCCATATGTGGATATGAAGAGGTGATTTCTTTATTTGCAGTAAGGTGAACCCATACAATAAATGATTAATTAATTTAAATCAACTTAAAGATGCATTGATTGATTTTTCAAAACTTTGTGCAAAAATACCAATTAATTTTAAGAAATAATTATGGAAATATACAATTATTCATACAAAGTATCACAAGAATGATATTGAAGCATTGAAACCAAAGAGAAATGAACACAATATGAACATATTAGATGAACATACACATTTTATTTTGGGGTTGTTGATATATATGCAGAACCTACCGTGTACACATTATCATTTGCTTATAATTGAAGATTACATTGCCAAACTGTTTCAAACATCAAGAAGCCAAAAACAGAAAGGTGAATGGTGATAATGGCTTGAAAGTTTTGAAGAAATATTGTAAAACAAAATACTTCCAATTAAAAAAATATGAATTATATAAGATTGAAGCAAATATGTGAAATTATTTGATATAAGCCACCTTACTTATGGTATCAATCGAAATGGATTATTTCAAATGCAGATATGTTTTCAGAAGTTCCAATTTCGGAAATAATATTTTCACAACCATTCATGAACAAGTTTATTGAATATACAGAAAATAAAATTTCAAAGAAGTTAGATTTCAGATATGTATTATGAAGAATTTTAGAAAACTTAGATAATCCAATAAAGCATTTAGATTTTATATTAAAAATATCAGATAATAAAACATGAAATACATTACAACAAAGCAAGGTTCAATAATAATCTTTTGAAAATCACTTACACACAAGGATGTTGCACAAGCATTATCACTTGATGTACAAGGGGCTTGATTTACAGATTACACTACTTGCTACGGTGAAAGTACATCATTGCAAGTAAAGGCAACAGATAGGTGTACAAAGATATTAGAATTTAATAAAAATATATAATGAAGAAAATAGCAGTTATATTTATTATAACATCAATGATAGCTTGATTGTGAATGTATATATACCCAATATCACAAGAACGCATCAAAGAACAAAAGATGAACTTTATGTATCACACACTTAATAATTGTGAATTTGCCGGATGATATAAAAAGAACGGTGAACAGGTTGCAAAGTTTGTTACTTGCAATGAAAACTTTGTTTTAGAATTTTTAGAGTAAAACGCATTTAATTGGCTTGTATGGTTTGATATTTAATAATGATTGCTAGCAATGAAGAAAATACAAAGTGTATGGTACGGTGAATGATTGCGTGCAAATGGCATTGCCGGTGTTGTACTTTGATTTGATGATACAATGAAATACTTTCAAGCATACATTGGTGTGTGAGTTGGAAAGGATCAAGAACAGGATGAAAGGCATATTTTAAAATATTGAAATAAGATTGATTTGAAAGTTGCACTTGCAATATTTGGTGATTTTGCCTTCTTTGATATCGATACATATATTTCATATCATTTAACAGATTATTACAAAACTAATACTTCCAAAATATAATATGGCACACAAACGAACAGATGCACAAAAGTATTACACACTTAATGAAGAAATGAAGTGGTTAGTTGATGCATATATTAGAAATGAAAGAATGCCATGAACTTTCACCAATGAAGAGAAGTATAAAATTTCAAACTCTTTTGGATTTGATATGTTTATATTCATGTTGTATCTCAAAGAGTTGAAGCAAGATATATGGGAATGCATATGTTCACATATTGAAAAATACTTTTTGTTCTATATACTTATAACAAGTTATACAGTATTTTGACTTATGGTATATAGCATATTCAAGATAGTGCTTTATTTGACAAAATAATAAAAGATGCCAAGAAAGAAATGAAAGCAAGTAAAAAATGATTTTGTTGATTTCAATACAGATGAAGTTGCAGAACATATTTTAGCTAGTGAACAAGGGTGAACCAAAGCAGATGAATTTGCAAAGCAAGATGCACCCGAAACTATCAAAACCCAAGAGGTTCAAAAGTCAAAACATTGAAATGAAAAATGTGGTTGATGTAAGAAGCAAAAAAAAGATTGTGATTGTTGAAGAAATCCGGTAATAAATGAGAATGTATTGCGACTTTTGTATATGGCTTTTTGTATGAATTACACAGATGAACAAGCTTGTTTGTATTCTTGAATATGAACGGCAACACTTTATAGATACCAAGATAAGAACCCAGAGTTTCGAGAGAGAAAAGTACTATTGCGTAATTCAACCAAGATGTACGCAAAAGCCAATATATTCAAATCACTTGTTGCATGAGATGTGGAGAACTCAAAATGGCTACTTGAAAGGCTAGAGAAAAACGAGTATTCAAGAAAAGATGTTGTTGAAAATACATCAATAATCACATTGCGTGACCCATTGCGTGAAAGGTTAGTACAGTTGAAACAAATGAAGAAAGAAAAGATGGAAGCTAGGCAAAAAAGAAAAGATGCAAAGAGTAAAGCAACCAAGCCAAAGAAGAAAAGAATTATTGTTGTTAAAAAGTAGTTTGTGTATATTATATAGAAAACAATGTAGCTTTTAACACCACAAGTTCATGAGTTCAATAAAATATCAAATGCTTTCACTTGCAGAAGTGAAAATAATTGAAGAGTTTGAACTTGAAGATACTCTTTGAGAAGATGAATATAAACAATTCGTGTACTCAAAGGGTTTTTTTGATATTGAATTTTTTGGTGATTACTTCTTGTGACATATAAAGGCTTGAAAGGATGGTAAGCACACCGGAACACCCGCTTTCCATAAAGAGATCATGAAGTATTACACACAGTATGGTGAACTTGATATAAACTTGATTGTAGCAAGGCAACATGCCAAAACAACTATTACATGGATTTATATGTTGTGGAAAGTGTTATATTATCCGAAAACAGCAATGTTGTATATTGCATCAAAGGGGCTTGGTGAAAAGACATTGTGAAAGATTAGAAGAGAACTTGAAGTGAATGAACTTTTGGTGTGAGTATATGGGAACTTACAACCTAAGAATTCAGATGATCCACGAGATGCGAAGCTTTTAAGATGGAGACAAAGGGAACTTGAAATGTTGAATGGTTCATATCTCGAAAGTTTAACATCATGACAAAAGGCAAGGTGAACAAGGTTTGATGAAGTTGTAATTGATGATCCACAAGAAGATGGTGATGCAGATACACCCAAGAAAGCACAAAAGTTTATTGATTGGTACAATAAAACGGTTGAATGATTGAATAAAGACTTGCGCACAATTGTCATATGAACCATTGTAAGTGAACTTTGCTTTGTTAAGTACCTAAGAGATAAAAAAGGATGGTTCACGGTTCAATATGAATGATGTGATGCTAATTTAGAAAACATATTATGGAAAGGCTTTTGGAGTAAGAAGCTTTTTAGGAAAAAAAGGGATTGATATTTCTATATTAACCCAAAGACATGAAAAAGATGATTTAAAAAGTGAATGGGAACAGCATTTTTCAATCAAGAATATAGAAACATACCAATTTCAAAACAAGAAAGACCAATGAAAGATTATTGGTTACGATACCACGCATGATTTAAAGAGTTTGATAAAATCATTATGGGTATTGATCCGGCAACTTGATTGAAAGAAGTAAATGATTTCACCGGTGTGGTGGTGATTGGGTTGATTGGCAACAATACTTATGAAATATTTTCAACTTGATTAAAGCTTTCACCAAATAAGTTACTTCAAACGGTGTACAACATATTCTTGAAGTACAAACCGGATGTGGTGATTAAAGAAGCCAATAAAGAAACCAAGCTTGCAGAAGATTTGATTATAAAAGGGGTTCCATTGCTTGATGTGTGGACTTCCAAAGATAAATTTGTGAGAGCGGAAGCATTGGCATCATTGGTTGAAGCTTGATTTTGTTACTTCTTGGAAAGGCAAGAAAGTGAAAGGTGAATTGATGAAGATAAAGATTTAGTGTATCAAATGGTGAATTTTCCGGAAGTGAAGCATGAAGATGTGTTTGATGCTTGGATGATGTGCCAAGAGAACGCACAAACAGATTTTCTCATAGAGGGTGCAGAAGATGAAGTTGTTATTATTTAATTGTTGTTATTATGCTTGTTGAAAAAGTGAAGATTTTTTTAAAAGACTATTCATTGAAAACCTTATGCATTCAATCGTGAGTTCATGAAAGTGTTATATTATCACTTATAAAATGAGAGCATAAGAAATATCACCGCAATATTCTTGATATTCTCTATGCGTTTTTCAATCTCAAAAAAGATGCATTTTATAGAGAGAATATGAAAAAGTGGTACCCAAAAACGGAAAGCTTGTTATGAACCCTTGTGAGGTTCAAAAGGGTGCGAATGGATATTGATTTACAAGTTCTAGCAAAGCAAATAAAAATGAGTGATAGGGCATTGGCTAGGATTGAAAGCGGTGACAGCTTACCATATTACAATTCTTGGAGTATTCAACACATCATGGAAGTATTGAGGTTTTCAGATAGTGAAAAAAAGATGGTTGCAGATTATATTGATGTTATGAAGAAGATTGAAAAGATGGTACAAAAATATGAAATATAAGACATTGAAACAAGAGTGAAAGCAAGTAAGGTGTAAATGATTTTATTTTTAATGCAGAAATGATGCCAAAGAAAACAGCATGAGGTGTGCAAGTTATTAGGAAAACAAGCCAACAGGCTAAAGAAACAGATGAATTCAAGAACTTTGATGGGTTCATTGAAGCACCGGACTTTAAGAGTTTGGAAAGACTTTTTGAAGAAAGCTTTTTGGTTCCATGAGTTCTTGAAAAGATTGCATCAAGTGTATGAAGTAAGTTCATCACAGAAAATGAAGATTTGAAAACAAAGTTGAATTGAATAGATCACGATTTCTTGAATATGGCAAGGGAATTTTTTGGTATTACTTATTTTGAAATAATTAGAAATAAAAAAGGAAATGAAGTGAAGAGATTAGAACCGGTGATTACAAGTACCGTAAGAAAGCTTAAAAAAGGTTGATACGCACAGAAAGTTTGAACAAAAACAGTATATTTCAATGAATTCATTGGGAATGATGATGAAAGAAATAAACAAAAAAAGATTTGGGAAGCAACAGGAGTGAAACCAAATGAACTTTCAACAGCAAAAATACCATGATATAATCCAAAATTGAATGAATTATATGAATTCAAGAATGCAAATATCACTTCAAAGAATTATGGGCATTCAAAATTTGTATCTTCAATAGATCAGATTTTATTACTTTCTTCAATAGATGTGTATTTCTTAAACTTATTCAACAACGGTTGGATGAAAGTTTCTGTTATATCACCAAAGGATGCAAAAACAAAGCTTACAGTTACTTGAAAGAAAGTATTACAAACATTTCTTCAAAACAACATGAATGGGGTGCCAAATGCGTGAACACACGCACTTATTGATGTTGCAATAGAGAAAACAGATTTAAGTGATGATGTTGATACAAAGGCATTCAATGACAAAACAGAAGAGTTGTTGAAGAAAATAGCAATTGGGTTGAATATACCGTATGAAATACTTTTGGCGGTGGTATGAAATAAAAACACATCAACACAGGCATTGGAAAATTTCAATAATCATAAAGTGCTACCAATTCAATGAAGAAACTTGAAAGATTTTAAGAAAATATTTGAGTGAGTAGAGGGGATTGATGATTTAGAGTATGAAGAGATTGATTTGAAAGATCAACTTGAAGAAATGAAAGTTGTTACTTGATATGTGAAACACGGTACAATATCACAAGAGCAAGCGAGAGAAAGGGCATGATGGGATGAACCAAGTGATGGTGATACTTTCTATACATGAACGCTTACAGATGATGAAGATGAAATAAAGGTGGATGAATGAGAAACAAGCCCATCAGAAAGCATTGAAAAGATTTTTAAAACTATTGAAAAAGATGTTAGAGAAAATTTATAAGGAGAAAATAAAAAAAACACTTCAAAAGGTTTTTGATTTATGATGAAGTGAGCTTGTAGCAATACAGGGTGATTTTTCAGATGCTATTGAAAAGATATTTGAAAGGATTTACAATGAAGCTTTGAAGAAAATTGAAAGCAATGTTGAAGTTAAAATGAATGATGCATTACTTGAAAATATAGCAAAGACGGTTGAAGAAGATGATATTTCAACATATAAAAAATACTTTGAAGATAGTTTTAGTATTGGATCAACAAAGCTTGATGCTTCAATTTGAAAGGAACCATGAGTGCAAGTTAAACTTGGTGTTAAACAGCAAGATGCAGTTGATTATGCACAGTCTTTTGCTTGAACCAAGATACAAGGTATTGATGATTATACTACAACACGCATTAATAAACTTGTGAGTGATGGGATTGAAAAATGATGGGGTTACAACAGGATTGCAAAAGAGTTGAAAAATGATTATGCTTTTTGAACATACCGTGCAAATCTCATAGCATCGCAAGAGGTTGGTGAAAGTTACTTGAATTGAAAAGATGTACAATTTAAGAGATACCGCAAAGAATATGGTGTGGATGGTTGGAAGCAATGGCAAAGCCACCGTGATGCAGTCACAACACCGTGATGTATGCATAATGATTTTCAATGATGGATACCATACAGCCAAGATTTTGAAAGTGAATGAAACAAAGACAAGCCAACAAGATTTATAGGGTGCAGATGTAATTTAAAAACAAAATTATTCAATCTTGATGAACAAGAGAGATTGACCGTTGATAATGAACCGGAGTTTTTGAAAGAACAAGGTATTACACTTGAAGATAAATGATTTACAGATGGTATAAAACCCAAGAATTACAACAAGCTTTCAACACTAAGTGTTCCGGCATCATATTTTAATGAAATTTGAATGCCAAGTGAGTTCATAGGAAAATGAAGAGGGTTTTACAGAAAAAGTGTTGATGGATCAACAACAGTTGTGAACATTGGTAAAAGAACAGCAAGTGAGGTTGAAAAGAAGTTTACAGAAGCACATGAAGTTGGGCATTTCTTCTTTGAAGAGAAGATATTGAAAGATAGTGAAAAGCTTGAAAAATTCTTATGAACATTCAAATCATCATTTGATGAATTACAAGAACTTACAAAAGATAAAACATTTTACAAGATAGCAACAGCGAAGTATACGAATGCTACAGCAAAGTTGATTAAAGAAAATGTTGATGATATTGCAAGCCTTGCATCATATAAGGTTTCAACAGCAACCAAGAAAGTCAAAAGAAGATGAAGAACATATGAAGTGCAATATGATGAAGTCACAGAAAGATTTAAAGAAGAAGTTGGTGCATTTCAAGATACTATTGGTGCATTAACAAAACAAAAGCTTGGTGCATGACATAGTTATTGATATTATACAAGCCAAGCATCTTTAAATAAAGAATTGCTTGTGTGAACATCTATGTTTTGAAGTGAATACAATGTAACAAGAATGCAAGCACATGAATTTTTTGCACACTTGAATGAAACGCACTTTTTGGATAATAAAGTATTGAAAGCAATGATGCCAAAGACATATGAAGCCATGAAAAGCTTTTATGAAGAAAATTGATTTAGTTTTTAACATATTGTTATGATTAGTATAGAAAATATTGTTGAAAAATATGAAGATATGTACGGTGATGAAGCAACAACATGAGTATTCACACCAATATTTGAATGATTAAAGTTCAAAGAGAAGTTTGAAATTTTGGAAAAAGCATGATGAAGAAATATTGATGTTGAATATGATGATGAATTGATTGATGGGTGAAAGCTTGTGTATTCATGAGAAAAAGACAAAACATTTGATTTTCTTGAATTATTAAAAGACATTGAAACAGAAGATTAAAACTATATAGTGGCTATATTATCAGTAAACAGGAATTTCAATGGCAAATTTACAAATTATCAAGAAAGAAGCGAGTTTTAACACCATTCTTTTTGTTGCATTAGAGCCGGATAAAGAAGATATAAATGGTGACTTGATTAGTGAACTTGAAATTACTAAAACAGCACATGAATTTATGTTGAATATTCAAGAAAAGGTGGTTGATATAGATCACAAAGCAGAAGATAAAGTGGATGATGAAGATGCAAAGTTTGTTGAAAGCTATATTGCACCGGTTGATATATTACTTGAAAACGGTGAAACAATACCGGCATGATCTTGGATTATTTGAATGAAGTTTACACAAGTAATATTTGATGCGTTTGTGAATGGTGATTTTGTTTGAATATCTATTGAATGAGAGTGATACAGAATTGATGTATAATATTTATATAAAATTATTTAAGATGGCAAAAAGTATTAAAGATATGGTGGTTTGAAATATAACACTTGTTACAAGTAACGAAACACCAGCAGTTGAAAAGGCTACAACAAAGTTTTCTATTTTCAAAACAGTTGCAAAGATGTGTTGAAAAGAGACTATTACGAAAACACAGAAAGAAGAGTTAAAGAAAATTGCAACAAATTTAGAAAAGACATTGAAAAAGTGTTGAGAATAGACACAATGCATTTGTTGTAAAACATATATTTTATATTAATTACCTACTTTTTATGAGTTTGAAAGAAAAGATAAAAAAGGTTGCACAACTTCAAAAAGAGAGTGCGGAACTTCTTTGAGAGGAAAAAACAACAGAAGCAATTGCAAAAATGACGGAAGCTTCACAGCTTACAGATGAAATTGCAGATGAAGCAAAAGAAGAGGATGTTGAAACAACGAAAGTTGAAACAACGGATGCAGAAAAAGAAGCAATTGAAAAAACAGCCAAAGAAACAATCAAGAAATATGCAGATGCATATATTAGTGGTTCAGATTTTGCGGATGTTTTAAAACAAATTTTTGAAGCATCACAAATGTTTAAAGATATGGAAAGTATCACAAAAACACTTGAGAAACTAGATTTTGAAAAAGTTATGGATGCAGTAGAGGTGATTGAAAAGATTGCAGATGAAGAAAGTGGTTCAACTTCTGTTGATCCATGAAAGGAGACAATCGAGAAAACGGAAAAACAAAAGGATGAAGAGATTTGGGATGATTTGGGGCTTTAGTTTTATATTATATTTTTAAAAATTTCTTATTATGAGCATAAAAGAGAAGATCAAAAAAGCTTTTGATACGGGAACAGCTAATAGCGAGCTTGTTCACCTAAATCCGACACAAGCGGATAAATTCATTGATTACATTGTTGATGAAAGTAAAATCATGCAAGATGCAAATGTTGTAAGAATGACTACACCAACAAAGAAAGTTGCAGAAATTGATATTAATGATGATATTTTTGTTCCATGAGTACATGCAACAGAAGTTGATGAAACCATTAAAGCAAGTGCAATGAAAAAAGAACTTGTTTCAAAAGAGATTGTTTGAATGGTTACCATTTTTGACAATGAACTTGATGATAATATTGAATGAAATGCATTCAAAGATCATCTTATGAGAATGATTGCTAAAAAAGGAGCAACACAGCTTGAAAAAGTTGGTATGTATGCTAAAAAAGTTGATGCACCGGTTTCACTTATGGGAATGTTTGATGGGTTCATTACTCAAATCAAGAAAAACGGTGGTTCTGTACTAGATGCAACAGATACAAATATTTTTGCAGATAGGTATATTGATAGAACAAAAATGAGTAAACTCTACAAATCAGTTGAAGAAAAATACCGTGAGCTTATAGATGTTCTCTATGTACCATGAAACATAATGTTAGATTATGAAGATAAATACCTAGAGGGTAACACTAGAGTTCCAACGGATCGACTTGGTAAACTAGGATTTACAGAAGCCAACATTATTGGTAGATCAAGAGCAGTTCCAAAAACATCATGATTTGCAACAGAACTTTCTTCGGATGTTACAGCCGGAGACACAACAGCAGATGTTGATAGTGCAACAGGTATTACAGCCGGAGCAAGTATTGCTTTTGCACTTGATAATGGACAAGAGCATATTACAAAGGTTGTAAGTGTATCAACAAATACTATCACAGTAGCGGATGCGTTCACATACGATATTGATAGTTCAAGTGCAACAATAAATAAAGTTGTTGAAGTTCTTACAGATGCGGTTGATGTACTTATTATGGCAAAAAACAACATGCTATACGGTATTCAAAAAGACATCACAATAGAGCCGGAAAGAAAAGCAAGACTTAGAGCAACACACTTTATCTTCACAGCAAGAATTGATGTATTACTTCTAAACCCAAATCTTTGTGCATTACTAGAGGGTGTAAAATCTCGATAGTCTAAAAGACATTGCAACAAGTTATAAAATAGATACTGTAAAAGGTGTCTATTTTATTTTTATTATTACACATATTATGCCAAAGAATACGACAAAAAAAGCAACGAAAACTAAAAATGTTGCAAAAAAAGGTGAAGAAAAAACACCAAAAACATTAAAAATGATTAATGCTTGAAACATCATATATAACGGTATAAGACCGGATGAAACAATAAACATCACACCGGAGTATAGAAAGAAATATGAAGCCAAAGGATTTTGTTTAATTGATGATTATGCAAAGAGAATAAAAAGCAGAAATGATGCTAAAATTAAAGCAGATGTGGATGTTCTACAAGCAGAAGAGGATAAGAAAGAAGAGCAAAGAAGAATTAAAGCAGAACAGAAAAAGCTAGATGGTGAAGCACAGAAAAGAAAAGAGCTTGGTGAAGATGAAGTTGAAGAGGATGATGAAATTGAAGAAGAAGAGTTTGATGATGAAGAAGATGAAGAGGATGAAACAGATGAAGAAGAGGTTGAAGAGGATGGTGAAGAAGAAACGGATGAAGAGGATCAAGAAGATGAAGAAGAGGTTGAAGAAGAAGTTGAAATTGACTTAGAAAATGGAACAATTCAAGATTTTAAAGCATTTGCAAAAGAATTTGATATTAAAGTTACTTGAAGAGCAAAAGAGGATTATAAGAAAGCAATTGAAGCTTATATTGAGAAACAAAAATAATATTTAATTTCAGAAAAAGGGATGGAATACACAACACTTGAAAATCTCAAAGAGTATCTTTGAATTGAAACAACAGATAATTCAAAAGATGCTTTGCTTTGAAGATTAATAAAAACCGTCACAAAACAGTTTGATAAATATTTGGGTTTTTCATTATGAGAAAATACATATAAGCAATACTTGAGTTCATACGGTGAATTCATTGTGGTTGATTATTTACCGGTTGGTAAAATTATTACAATGAAAGAAAGCAATCCCACCGGTGCAAGTTTATCAAAAGATAGGATTGATGAATGAATAATTTATTTATCACGATACTTTGAATGAACTGTATACATAGAATACAAAGCATGATACACAAGGCTTGATGATATTGCAGATGTTGAACAGGCTTGTTTGGAAATATGCACATTAACTTACAATGACAACCCAAATAGCGGTGCGGAAACAAATGTAAAATCAAAAAAGATTGAAACATTATCAAAAACTTTCTTTTCAAAATGAGAAATGCAATGATGAATTCAAATGAACTTCCGTGAAGTTTTAGATAACTACAAACCAAACATTTATAATCCTTTAAGAATATAGTATGGCAAAAAGTCTTTTAAGTAGCTTCACAGATGATTTCAATGCAGTAATAGAGGTGAAACAATCAACAAGTGGAAAGAACAGCATATGAGAGAAAACAGCGACATTTAACACCATTGCAACCGGTATTAAATGCCTACTTCTTAGAAATTCACAAAAACCGTATGACATGTTCGCATGAAATATGGTTGAATTTGTGAAAACATCACATAAAGCAAGGCTTGAAAAAGGGGTTGTGATTAAAGAATGAGATGTTATTGAAGATGCAAATGCAGTTGAATATGAAGTGAAGTTTGTGGAATTATCACCATGATTTGGTGGTGAACCGGATCACATGCTATTATTTATTGATAGGATTAAAAATGAGTGAAGTAAAACTTGATGAAGCTAAGATTGAAAGGGCAATGAGGGGCGGGCTTTTGCATGTTGTGGAGCTTGCAACAAATAATATTGCAGATATTACACCACGAGATAATGCGAGAATGCCAAAAGACCCATCACAAAGTGTTACTTGAAACTTAAAGAGATCAATTTGATTTGAAGAAATTAGTGATTTTGAATTTGAAATTTGAGTAGCACAAGATGATGATGCAGAAAACTATGCATGACATGTGGAGTTTGGAACACCAAATATGGAAGCAAGAAGTTATTTAAGAAAGGGGATTATTGATAGTGCAGAACAGATGACAACGGAGTATGCACAGGTAGTTCAATTACTTCTTAGATAAAAGACATTGAAAACAATACTTAAAAAGTAATAATACAAATACATGGTTGATTTATTAGAATTTATATATGATGAATTATTATTGGTTGATTGATTAAACGATTTTGTTTGAACAAGAATATCATATGGTAAATCAGATGCAGAAAATGTGCAATCACCATTGGTTATTTATAAGGAAATTTCAAATGCTAAGATTGATTTCAAAGGCACTAGAAATGACTATTTCCAAATTAGTATTTGGTGAAAAAGCGGGTTAGAGAATGATAAAATAAAGGCATTATTGGTGAAGCACTTTCACATGTTGAAGAAAGCACCGGTGAAGAATGTGAATGTTAAAATCATAAATAATACACCTTACAACAAGGAATTATGAATGTATTGAACACATCTTACAATTCACATAAAGCTACAAGATAGTTTATAATTATAATTTTTTCTTATTATGCAAAGCACAGTACAAAGGCAAAATGCAGTTAGATTTGGGAGTGGAACCCTTATGGTTTCACCGGATAATGGTGTTACATGGATTAACTTGGGTGCATTAACGGAATGAAAATTGATGGTTGAAAAGATCATTAAAGAAAGGGTGTTTGATAATGCAAAAATGGAACCAAAAATTAAAATTGGTGAAGTAATACTTTCTTGTAATTTACAAGAACTTGCACTTGATAAAATGCAAACAATTGATGGTTTTGCAAACTATTCAACAGTTGATGGAACAGAACAAACCGTAACAGGTGAAGCACATGGTGTTGGATGGGTTGTTGGTGAACCGTTCAAACTCAAAAACAGTAATGGTGATGGAACAGAAAATGGTTCTGTTGTTATGAAAGAAAATGGTACAGCACTTGTGGATGGTACGGATTATGAAGTATACATACACAACGGTGAAACATTTATACTACCGCTTACAGCACAAACAGGTGCAATAACTGGTGATTATACATACACACCGCTTGAGAGAAAAGAACAAATCTTTTCAGATATCAACAAATTCATGGCTTTAAATCAATTTAAGTTTGTGAATGAAGATGAAGATGGAAAAGAATTTGGTATTGAATTTTATAGAGGTTACAATAGGGCGGGTGTTGAAATGACATTTCAACCGGATGAATGAGAAGAGAACATGAGTTGTGCAATTGAAATTAAAGCTTTCCCAACATCAGATAATAAACTATACAGGTTATTTGATGAACAGGATGTATAAGACATTGAAACATTTTACAAAAAAACTATTCTTAGATTTAAGAATAGTTTTTTTATTGTAAAAATATGCAAATATATGATCTTGATGTAAATGAAAAACCGGATGTGGTGATTGTAGGCGGTGTGAAGTATGAGATTTGAGATATACCACCAAGTATTTATGCAAAGATACAGAAAATTTCAACAAAGATTACAACGGATGAATATTTCATGAATAAATGGAAAGATATTATTGAAGAGCTTTTGAAAATTAGAAATAAAGATGTGAATATAAAATATATCAACACAACACACATTTTAAAAATAATAGAAATTATTACACATAAAATTAGAAATCAAGATGATTACAAACAGGAAAAAATATAAGTTTAAATACTTTGATAAATTTATTGAAGTACAAGATATTACAGTTTGACAATATGTACGATTTTTAGAGGGTGATGAAACAGTAATGGGTGAATTATTTTGACAAGATGCACAATTAATGTGTAAAAGGCAATTAGAGAATGCTTTGAAAATACTTTTGGGATGATATGAAGCAAACGAGCTTAAAGAAAGGCTATGAAGCAATAAAGCGGTTTCATGAGATAAAATTGACCCGGAACACTTTTTTATACTAGAATGAAAGATGATGTTGGCTTTACATCAATCAAGAACAGAAATAAGGAGTTGGGAATATTTATATTTTGCAAAAATGAATTCATGAATGTGAGTTATTACATGAGGTGAAAGCTATGATGATTTCAAGAATTGACACAAGCCGGATAAAAAATGAATAAATAATGCATTATCAACTAAAAAATAAAACATGGCAATTTGAGAGTGGAAAGTAAAAGCAAGTTTGGATGTTGCGAGTGTAAAAAAAGCAACCAATGATTTGAAAGGTGAAATGAATGATGCGTGAGATAATATTGAAAAAAATATTGGTGAAAAGGGTTCAAAATGAGTTTGAAGATTAAGTAAAGCTTTTGGGTCACTTAAAACTATTCTTTTTGCCGGTTGAATTCTTGGTGCGTTAGCTTCAATATGAACTCTTTTAAAAAATTCATTTACAGAATTTGTTGCGTTTGAAAAATGACTTGCAAGGATCAACACGGTTGCAAATGTTTCAAAAAAAGAAATGAAAGGGCTTTGACAAGAGATACAGCGAGTTGCGGAAACATATGGACTTGCGAAAGCGGAACTTTTAGAAACTGGTTTTAATATTGCGAGTGCATGAGTTGAATTTCAGAATGTTTCAAAAATAATGGAGCTTTCCGCTATTACAGCAGTTGGAGCCGGTACAGATACAACCACAGCTTTCAACGGTATCATTGCAGTAATAAAGAAATATGGTGAAAATATCAACATTGCATGAGATATTGCAGAAAAGTTTTTTATTGCAAATAAGCTTTGACAAACAACCATTGAAGATATGGCAATTGCAATGCAAAATCTTACATCTTCTGCGAAACCTGCGGGTGTAAGTATCAATGAAGTTTTTGCAATTCTTTCAACTTTGACTGGTGTTACATGAAACGCAAATCAAGTTATTACGCAATTAAACGGTGCTATAAATGCACTTGCATCACCTACCAAAGAAGCAAGAAAGCTTTTTGATAAATTATGAATAGAGGTGTGACAATCCGCTATTAAACAAAAAGGCTTCGCAACGGTAGCAAAAGAAGTGTATGATGCAGTTGATTGAAATACGGAAGCTCTAAGGCAATTAATACCGGAAATTGAAGCACAGAAGCTTATTATAGCACTTGCAACAACTCAAAACACAAAATATAAAGATAGTCTTGATGAAGTTACAACAGGGCAATGAAATCTTGAAGAAGCCGTGCGTAAAATGGCAGATACAACAGATTTCAAACTAAAAGTAGCACAATCAAAATGGCAAAATTTCAAAACAGTAACTTGAAATGTTCTTGTTTCAATTATGGGTTGGATATGGGATTTTTGAAGAATTGCAAAAAGTGTTTTCTTATGAACATTTGGTTTGATACTCGGGGCGGCTTGAATTAGTCTTGCATGAATTTGACATGTTGTATGGAGTGGATTAAAAGATGTTGTTTGAAATTTTAAAGAATTCGCAAGAGTAGTACCGCAACTTATAAAAGCATCATTGAATGATTTGCCATGAATTATGAGTGCGTGACTTCGTGCGATGCTTGGTATGATACCGTGAAACTTAGGTGAAAAATTTGCGGATAAATTATGATTAAATAATTTTTGAAATGTATTTGGTGGAGTTGATACAAGTTTTAATTTTACGAATACAAAATCATCAATCAAATCATTTCAAAGCCAAATGTGAAATCTTACAAAGTGAGTAGCAAAAGAGTTTGGAAAAGTGAAAGATATTATCACATGAAATTCAACAGAACAGCAACTTGCAATTAAACAAACAGTTGAAGAAATTGAAGCAATGAACCAATCTTTTGGTGATGATACTATAAATAAGTTGAATTCAAGATTGGATGAATTAAATTGACAATTGCGAGATGCTAAAATTGGAACGGATGAATATAAAAAGTTACAAAAACAGATTTGAGAAGTTGAAAGCCAATTACTTGATGCGAGTGATGGGGCTTCAACATTGGGTGATGTTATGGGTAGTGCGTGAGAAACAGGAGCAAAGGGAACCAATGTGATGAAGAAGAAAGTTGAAGAACTTGAAAAAGAGTATGCAGATATTGAAAAACAAATAGATGATAATATTAAAGCACAAGAAGAGTATGCAAAGGATAGCAAGAAATATAATGATGAAATATTAACAAGCATACGAGAGATAAACAAAGAGCTTGAAGAAAGAAAAAATAAATTAGATGAAGAAATTTCAAATCTTGATAGTGAAGAGAAAAATGATCTTGCTTCACGATATGTTGAAATTAAAGAGAGAGAGCAAGAAATAATTGAACAAATTGCAGATACACAGCAACAATGATTTGATGATGAAGATAAAAGGCTTGAAAATATCAAGAAAGTAAATGAACAAATAAATTTACAAGAACAAAAGGTTGCAGAAATTACGGAAAAAACCAAAGAAAGTTCAAAAATTTCATTAAATAATAAGCTTGAAGAACTCAAATTAAAAAAAGAGATGCTTGAAGCTTGAAATGGTGATATTGAAGAGGTTGAAAGGATCATGGCACTTGAGAAAGAAAAGAAAAAACTTATTGAGGAAACAGCATTAATTGAAAGTAATGTTTCACAAGAGAAGTTGAAAGATGCAGAAAGGTATGCTAAACTAAATAGTGCGGAAAAAATAATTGAAGATACTTCAAATGCAAAGAACAAAGCACAAGAAGAGTTTGATGCAGAAAAAGCAAAGATGGAAAGTATGTTGAAAATAAATCAAGCTTTCTTATGACTTAAAAAGCTTGATGAACAGAATTTGACAACATTTATGGAAACAGAAGCTTTCAATAGATTTTCAAAAGAAGAGCAAGCATTGATTATAAAACTTGCTACGGAAAGAATAAAGCTTACAGAACAAAGTGATTTCATAATTTGAGAACAAGCAAAAATTGCTTCTAAAACGGTTGAATTATCAAATCAAGCCACAGCGGTTCAAATGAGTAATTTAAACGGTATACAAAGTGAATACGCATCACTTATTGCACAAATTGATAAAGCTATTAGGAAACAAGCACAATTAAATTCTTCAAAAAGTTCAAGATGATTTGCGGTTGGATGATTTACCGGTGATGGCGGTGCGAATGAAGTAGCCGGAGTTGTACACAAAGGTGAATGGGTGGCACCAAAATGGATGGTGAACAGTATGAAACCATTGTTTGACAACTTAGAGGGTGCAAGATGAAAAGGCTTTGTAAGTGGATGAAATACAAGTACATTGAATAAAACGCAAAACAATACAATAAATGTTGCGTGATGAATGGATGCAAAAGGGTTTTTGGATTATGCAAATTGGAAACTTTAAGATATAATATATAAAAATGATTTGAACAGCATACACATTTGATTGACAAGGGATTAGTAAAAGAACAGATGATTTTACTATTTGATTGACCCTTGTTAATTGGAGAAAATTAAACACACGAGATGAACAGATATTGTTGCAATGAACACATGGTGCAACATCTTCACCAACCCTTGCAGATGCTAGGGTTATTGAAATTGAATGAATTATTGAAGCAGATACAAGATTTGGTACATCACAAGCAATGGATTATTTAGATAAACTCTTTTCATTACAAGCAAGGGGTTTTGAAACAGAATACAAAACATTTACCGTTACAGATGAACAAGAAAGGGAATGGGAAATAAAAGCCAAGATAAAACAAGCAATTGATTATGAACTTGATGAAGATGATTGGCAAGATGGAAGTGATCGAAGATTTAGGGTTGTTTTACAATGAGATGATCCAAGATACTTTTCAACAGTTGAAAATACTTTTGAAGCAACAGGGGGAATATTTGGTGGGGTGAAGCTTGGTGCAAAGATGGGGTTTGCTTTGAATGATTTTGCAAATGAAATTACTATTATTGGAACCGGAAATATTGCAACACCTTGCAGATTTTCAATACAAATAAATGGTAATATTTCAAAGCCATTTAAAATTTTAAATCTTGATACTTGAAGATACCTAGCTATTGATGAAAGTTTTACAAATGGTGATGTTTTAGATATTGATACAAAGCTTTATACTATCATGAAAAATGGAGCAAGTATAAAATCCAAAAGAATTTCATGAAGTTCTTGGCTTTTGATTGATGGCATCACAAGGTTTTGATTTTATGATATTGATGGTACTATAAATGCAGATGATTTTGTGGTTGATGTTTATTTCAGTAATGTTCTTTTATAATGTTTTTTCTCTATATATACAACAAAGATTGAACCTTGCTTTGACAAACAGAGGGGGTGAATATTTCAGATATTACAAAAAAAATCAATAGTATTTCAGAGTGAACATTTACATTGAAACTTTGAAACGAGCTTTTAGCACCCCAATTCTTTCTTAAATCGAACATTTTTGAAATATTTTACATGAAAGATGGTGTTGAAACAAGCTTTATAAAGTGATTTGTTAGAAAAAAAGATATTTCACAGAATTTTGCAAAGATAAAGATTGAAGATATGTGATATATCTTACAAAGAAGATATTTAAGAGAAGATAAAACATACACTACTTCACAATCTTGGCAAACAATCATTGAAGATATATTTACATATATTAATGGAATTTCAAACACAACACTTTCAATTGATTGTGATATTACAGAAACACCAACAGAAGCAGTTGAATTTAAGAGGTGAACAAGTGTTTACAAGATATTGCAAGATATTGCAGAAAATTGATATGAATTTAAAGTTGAATGAAATGTTGTGCATTTAAAATCAAGTGTTGGGATTGATAGAACCACAAATGATGAAGTTTTTGTTGAATATATATATGATGTGGATGAACCTCAATGAAGTAACTTGGATGGGGTGCAAATTGAAGATGATGCAAATGATTTCGCAAATGGGGTTATTGATAAAACAAATGCATCACAAGATGTATGAAGTGAATTATTGTTTGAAAATTACATCAATGAAGATGTTGAAAATGCAGATTACATTGCAGAAGCAAAACAATATATTTGAGATTATACACTATTGGTTAAAAATAATGATTTTACACAAGTAAATGTTGGGGATCTTGTGAAAGTCTATGTATACAGTTGAAATAAAATGCTTTTCTATGATGGAGCAATGCAAGTTGTTGAAAAAGGGTTGCAAGTATCAAATCTTTTACAAGTATCAATTAAAGTATCAAAGAATAAGATTAAAGTGAAAGATATGTTTGAACAGTTCAAAGAATTGCAATGAAGAGTTGGAAAACTCGAAACATAAGACATTGAAACATTTAGATAAAAATATATATTTATTTTATATCAATAATAAATTTACACATGCAAAGAGTTTGAGTATTAAACGGGAACAATATCACGCAAGATAAAGATTTTGGCGCAATGTTTTTATCTATTGCACAAGAAGGTGTTTTTGAGTGACTTGCAGTTGAAAGCGGTGTTGTTCGATCTTGAATTGCAATTATTGAATGCACAAGAAGTAATGGTGATAAAATTGCAGTTGTTTTTGAAAGCACAGTTGATGAAACTATTAGTACAACAGGAACAAAGAAAGTTTTTATAGAAATTACACAAGCAAACATTGATGATTGAAGTACAAATCAAGAAGATTGAACGGGTATTTGAAGCATTAAAACCGCAACATCATACCCTTCTTGAAATTATATACCGCTTGCATCAATATCTTCATCAACAATAACAGATGCTAGAAAATTTATTGATGGTGAATTTATAACTAAAACAAAAGAGGAGACTACTAACCATAGATTAAATGTAAATGGGCTTACTTGGGGTAACTCAGTTAGTATGGATAATTGATATGACCTTAATTATTTAAAAAACTGATGAATATATAGATTGTTCGTACCAAGTAACGCACCTGTTTGATGACTAGTTCAAGTAGTAGTAGTGTCCTCAGAGTGATGAGCTAACGTAACGCAAACACTGCACCCATCTTGATTTTTAAACACAGCTTGACAGACTTATACTAGGTCTTTTAGGGATACTTGGACTTCTTGGGAAAAGCTTATTACTTGAGGAGTACCTAAGCTTTCAGAAACCCCTGATTTAAGAAATATAATAAAAACTCCTAATAGTTATTTGGCAACAAAAACGGTAGAGTATTTCACAGGAGCTGACCTATGATTACCTACAAATACACCTTGATATACTGTAGAGACAACTAATGCTTTTGCCTCAATGAGTTCTAGAAGTAATATTGTAAGACAGGTTGCTCATAGTGATACAGGGAGTAATAAGTATGAACGATTTAGTGCTAGTACTAGTACTTGGTTGGATTGGGAAAAACAAAACGTGAAACCAAAATCACAAAGATTTACTACCCCTAGTTATCAATCTTGAAATCAAGATATTACATATAATCATTCTCTATGAAGTATTCCAAAAAAAATAGAATTTATAGCTTATGCTTGAGGTTATAAAAATCACGGAGTATATACTACCAATAATAATTCACAAAATAGTGTAAATACTTCTTATAATAATCTTACTACAGATGTAGGGGATATGATGTATGCAAGCCAAGATAATTGAAAATTCTTTAGGGCTACAATAATAGCAGTTACTGCAACTACATTTACGGTAAGATATGTATCTACAAGTAGTAGTTGATACCCTATATATAAAGTTTTAGCTAATTTATCTTAATAAATATATAAAAATATGTTTTGAATTATAAAAGACAACAAGGTAGTCTCTACTAGCTCGGAGTTTATAGCAAGTAGTATTTGAGATACTGTAAAAATATCAGATAACTTTACAGTATTAAATAGTAAAAATATTGAAAATCACGAGCCTATAAAAAACGATTTACAGTATTTTATAGATGAGGTTGGTGCTGAAAATAAAGTAATACAGGAAACCTTTAATGCTGAGCAAGAAGAAATAGAAAATAATGATGAGGATATAGAAGTATGAGAGCCTAGCATAAAACAGCCTGATTTAATACCCTGAGAGGTCGTTAATGAAAGGTTTAATGCTTACCTTGACACTTTTAAAGAAGATAATTTTGATATAGTAGTAACAGAAGAAAGTAGGGAAGAAGAATATATTACTCAAATTGAAAATATAAATAATGAGTTTGATAATAAAATCTCAGAGTATCTTTCAAAATACCCTAAGAGAGAGCAAGATACTTTTGCTGAGAAAAAAAGAGAGGCTGAGAAAGTTATGGACTGAGAGGTATCTTTATATATTGAGAGTAAAGCAAAAGCAATAGGTATAAGTGCTGAGCAGTTTGCTCAAATAATTATTGCAAAAAACGAGGAGTGGACGGTTAAGTATATAGAGCTAGAAAACGAAAAAGATTATAAAATTTCTAAGATTAAAAAATAATAGATACTTATGAACTTAGAACTAATGGCAATAGAAATAATTAAATATTCCCTACCATGAGCGGTTGGGTGATTTTGATATTATATTTTTCTAGTAACAGAATGAATAATATTCAAATTTAAAGCGATGCTTGCATATATGTTGGTTGCAAGTCTTGTTTGATATGTTCTTTCACAATTGTTTTCTTTCTTCATTATAGATGGATTAGGTAAAAAATTTGTTGGTGTTCAATGAAATGAAAGTAAATTACTTTCAATTGTTTCATTATCATCTTGATTTTTTTGTAAAAAGTTTATAAAAACAGCAGAAAAAACAGAATTTGTAACCCCTAAAATAAAAATATGAAAGTAGTTGATTTATATAAAAATACATGGTTTTTGAAACCTATTGTTGATTTTATACAAGCAAATAAACTATTGAAAATTTGCGTTTTTGCATTTATAGTGTTTTGAATAAATGCACAGATAATTTGAGCAACAACAAAATGGGAAGATCAAGTAACATATAAATGAAGATATGAAGAAATACAAGCAAAATTTGAACAGATTGATGAAATTGATAAAAAGGTTGCTTTGCTTGAAAGTTTGAGTTCAAAAGAGTTCTTTGAATATTTTTGAATATTTTTTGAAAAAAACTTAAAAACAAAAGCATCTTTTACAATGGATGAAAGAATATGAATGACATCAGAAAGGGCAATTTATGAATAGGAATATTCAAATCTAGTAAACTTGAATTTTACAGAAAGTATTTTTAGAGATAATGATTTAGATGGTGAATATGATGATTGAAACCCATATAATCAAGATGATTATGGGAATATAAGAGAACCACACCCAAGAAAATTTTTGTGAACTTGGTATTTAGATATTACTTGTTGAAGTCCATGATTTTGACCGTGAAGATATAAGATTGAACATATTATTTTTGCAGAACTAGATTATAGTGTGAAAAAGTACCAAAGCCCTATATTATACACCTACTTTACTTGTAAATAAACACATCAATGGCAAAACAAAGAATTATAAAAGTTAGATTATACAAGCATACAACAACAAATTTTTGAAAGCTTATTGTATTTAAGCAAAGAAGAAAATATGAAAACAGATATGCGAGATATTCACATGCAGAACTTGAATTTGAAAATGGTTTTTCTTTTTCATCAAGTGAACAGGATGGTTGAATTAGGTATAAAATGATTGAATTTACGAAACAAAATTGGGATTACATCAATATAGAAGTTTCAGAAGAACAATATGATGCGGTAAAATTATTTTGTGATAGGCAAGTATGAAACAAGTATAATTGGTATTGAATAGTATTTGCAATGGCATTGAATATAAATATCAAACGAAAAGGTGATTGGTTTTGTAGCGAGATAGTAACAAGAGCATTACAAGAAGCCCATATACTATGTACAGAAAGTTCACTTTTTGTTGATCCATGAAAACTTGCTTTGTTACTTGAAGAAAATTGATATAATATTGAAGTGTAATATTTTATATTTTTACAATAAATACCATGAGTACAGAAAAAGATGAATTTTTAGAATTCAATACACCATGATTAAAACTTGGTGAAGATACCGTTAGTGAAGAAGATTATGTAATTTCATCAGAAAGTGCGTTTGAAATACCATTGAATACCAACGAGGTGAAAGATTGTTTTTATAACCAAGCAAAGCATAGAATAACAAGAACATCTTGTGGAATATTTGGTGCATTGGGTTGTGTTTCAGATTTAACATGATACAGATTTTCAGATGATGAATTGCTTGAAGCACACCATCTTGCAGTTGCGGAATTTGGATTGGTTGTTGGTGAATGAATGAAAATGAGTGAAGCAGTTGATTGTGCAAGAACTTTTTGGAGTAAAAAATTTCCGGAAAATAAAATTAAAAGTTTTAGAACATTGATTGGAACAGCTACATTCAATGAATGATTAGAAAAATGACATTCATTTGCAGTTGGATATAGAACTTCAAAAGAATACTTTATTGATAGCCAAGAGGATTGAAAAGTGGATGGTGAAAACTTCCCAAAAGTTGGTGGGCATCTTGTAAGAGCAAACAAGAAAAATGTAAAAACTTGAATTGATGATAATTATATAGGTGTAAAAAAATTCAATTCATACACAAATGAAAAGCTTGAAGTTCTAAGAAAGAATGGTGTGTATTTCAGAAGTGCATATATATTTCTATATGATAAAAGTGTTGAAGCACAAATTAAAGATAATATTGATTTATCACTTGCGAAAGAATGATATGATCTTTGATTATTTAATTGATTAAATCCAAGACAACCGGCAAGCCGTCAAGAAGTTGTTGCAATAGTTATGAAAGCAATGAAATTGAAGTAAAAAAGCACTTCCCCGCACTTCCCTATATGTAAAAATCAAATAACCATCAAATAAAAAAACGGCTTTCCTAAGCAATCCCTATATTAGGAACCATTAGGAAACGGTGTTTTCCTAAGTATAACCCTAAGAGGGGAGAGGGGTTTGAAATAACACTATTAAAACACTATCAATTTATAATCAATTGATAGTGTTTTTATATATTATATGTTCAAATATTTGACAAGACATATTGAAGTATGTTTTAATATATATGTATCAGTAATTGATGCACTTATATTTTTACCACAATACACATGAACAAAACATATAAAATAATAGAGGGGGCAACAACAGAATATTTTAAAGAAGATTTTTCAAATAATCAAACCGCAAAGTTTCTTGCAAAGAGTGAATGAAGAAAAGTTTTCTTACATGAAGTTGATGAAGAT
>Ga0307935_1000126_pt1 | contig 36597 bp, 33 predicted proteins | sample OrgLakmetageno92_FD_201827 | JGI IMG/M metagenome (GOLD analysis project Ga0307935, IMG submission 201827) | Saline water microbial communities from Organic Lake, Antarctica - #92 | ecosystem: Environmental > Aquatic > Non-marine Saline and Alkaline > Saline | place: Antarctica: Organic Lake...
AATAAGTAATTGAAATAAGTAATTGAAATAAGTAATTGAAATAAGTAATTGAAATAAGTAATTGAAATAAAACCAATCTTATTTTATTACATCATTATAATGAATAACGACGTATTAAGAAAATCATATGAATTGGTATTTTTAATGTTTATTTGTATTACTATTTTACTCTATGTAAGAAGTATAAATAGTAATGTGGATGGTAAAATTACACTAAGTCTTCAATTGTCTGCTCTCGTGACGTCAATTGCAGCAATGCATTATTATTATATGATATCTTCACCCAACTCACCAGTTGCCTATCGGTATTTCGATTGGTTTTTTACAACACCAATATTATTAATTGACCTATGTTTATTATTAGATATTTTCGAACCAACCCTCATTTATAGAATCGTATCACTCAATACTTTAATGCTAGCAGTAGGCTATTTAGGTGAATTAAATATTATATCAATGTTAAGTAGCACCATTGTAGGGTTTATACCGTTTGTAGCTTTGTTTTATATGATATACACAAAAATGAATGAACAACATCTAATTACAAAACAATGTGATAAAAATGACACTATTGCTAACCAAGAAAAACTTTTTAATACTTTCGTAGTATTATGGTCTCTCTATGGTATTAACCACCTGGTTCCTAATATACAAATAAAAAACATAATTTACAATGGACTTGATTTAATAACTAAAGGATTGTTTGGATTATATGTTTATAAAGAATCATGGTTGTTATCTTAACGATATTAAAGTATCATCATAATAATCTAATTATCATGTATCCCAATACTATAGTGGATAAACCATACATGAGAGAATTAGTACTATACATTATATTATTTCTCTCATATTGTCTATTTTCCACCCCAAGAGTCTCTATTTCATCAACACGTTCATTTATTACACGCCGTTCTTTTTCTAATCTCTCAATCTGTTGATTTAAAATAACGCGTTGTTTTTCCACCTGTCGGCGCACAGACTCGTCTTCCACCGACAACATAGCATTGTCCTGAATTAATTGTTTAGCAACCTCAAGTATTTCAATATTAAGTTGTTGAAGGGTATGATAATCATTCTTGTTAATATTGGCTGTAAGACAATAATCGTCTTTGGTCATAGGTGGCCCATCTGGAATAGCGTTATATTCAATATTAGAGAGAAGTTTTGGTTCTTTTTGACAACTTGGTGGCCTATTTTCATAAGCACCTGCACCATACATATGTTTATTACCTTGAATATCAACCCACGCAATCTCACCTGAACTCTCATTCATAACATTGTTTCCTGCTACCCCACAAGCCTGTGACCCTGTCATAATAGGCCCTTTTGGAAAGTCGGATAAATCAACAGAGGCACTTATACTTTGAGGACACGACTTGGATTTATTCTTCCAAACTGTCCCACCTGGTGTGTATTTATGAGCTACTCCATAATTATTAATGTACCAATAAGCACCGTCATAATATACGGATTTTCCAAAATATTGACTGTATTTATCACGACTTGTTTGATCACGCATCACGTCTTCGAATACTTGTTTTTTTAATGTCATGTACTTGGAAATCAATTCGTCAAATGTGGATTGTAATTCCTGCGATCCCATTATAATATATATCCATATTTTTATGGATTAATTTAGACTTGTCGAGACAATAAAAACACACCGGTTAGAAATATAGCCTTAACGCTAATTGAGCGAACCACACTGGTATAGTTTATACGGTTATCCTCTAAGGCTACTTCTAAACCTTTTGTTAAATTTTGACTTGATAGCTCAATGGTTTTTAACCGTTTAAAATGGGTTTGCTTTATAGCGGTTTCTTTGTTTAAATTACTTATTTTTAATAACAATTTAGTGTTTATTTTTTCAAAGTCATCTACTTTTTCATCAATATAACTAGAAAAATATGTTAATTCTGACATTAAGCCATTTAAATCTTTATCAACACCATTAGAGGTATGTTGTTGGATTTTTTTATATAATAAACCCATCTGTTCTTTGATTGATACTATTTGATTGTCGAGAGAACTCATACTTAATATACATATTGATTAAATGTTAATTAAAAATAATTACATTTAATTAACATTACTACCACCATATTACCATCACCATATTATTTATTAATACAAATTCTATAATACACTCCTTCGATCGCTGTCCTACTCGGGCGAATAATTTTACAGACCTGTCCTGGTTGAACACCCAACACTTTGGCGACTGGGTCAAATCGCGATATTTCTGGAATGCGGTCTTCTTTGAAGATATTGTATTTTGTTAAAAACGCTTGCTTTTCACTATCATTGAGTTTTATATGAGTCGGTACCATTACATGGTTTAATATATTATACTGTAATTCCAATAGACTAATAACGTTAATATAAATACCGCTATTTGACCATACTTTTTCAAGTTCGCTTTTCATTGTTTTATTGGCCGGTGATTTTGTAATAATAAGCAATTGATCTCCCTTTTTAATAAACTCCTCTAGTACAAAAAGCTCGTCAATCAAATCATGAATATTCTGTGGCCGTAATTCTTTTATAATATAATATTTAACATATACTTTCTGATTATTATCTGGATTAGTTAAATACATATCTAATTGTGAATTTTTAGCCATAATATGAACGTCACCATGGCTAAAATTAGATACATTTGAGATGTCATATCCCTGATTGCCCAAAAAATCAACCATTATTTTTCTTGAAATATAAAGTTTATTAAAAGCGCCACTACTTTTGTTATAGACATTCTGTTTTGAACTCATAACTGTGATTTTATATATATCATACTCATTTTTTTAATTCAATTTAAGTTTAAATTTAAAATTATTTTTTTTTTACGATAATGGCGCCACCACTAAGAGATCCTAAATTTTCCAGGATATCGTCGGGTAATGATTGTGTTTCATCAGTAGGGACATCTTCATCATCAATAGAAGGTTCCGTTGGTTGTAAATAATCATCCAATACATTTCCTTCTTTTTTAAGTTTTAACTCTGGTAATGACTGTGAATTTTCGTCGTTTTGGATGGATTGTGACGGTGAAGGTAAAATATCATTTAACGATTCAGACGCCATACTGTCTTCTTCGGACCACGGAACGCTTTCCGGTTGAGTCATATTAAGAGTAGCGTACTCATTTTTTGACAATTCTCGATCATATAATGGTTTGGAAGATTTATCTGAGTTGTTTGCTTTTAAATCCGGGTAATAACGAGGGTTGTTTATATTTGGAGAATTAGGACCATATGTAGGAGAATAGTCACTATCGATATCTGGAGAATCGGGACCATAAGTAGGAGAGTAATCGTTTTTATAAGTAGTATTACGAGTTATTAATTCACTTAATGGAGAGTCCATATTTAGATTTTCGGTTTGAGATTCAGTGTTTAACAATAATTTAATGTTATTTGAAAATGTCATTGACTGAAGTTGATTAATATTATCTTCAGTAATAACTCGCATCTGAACGTTCATGGTTGCCAATTCTTGAATTAATAATTTGAATGCATAAGGGACGCGTACTATGCTAAAATCATTTCCATATTTAGTCATTTTTTCAACCTGAATATTATTGGATGTCAAATCACCTTCGAATTTTAACGGTCCATCTAGCAACGGACTTAAAAACACATTTTGAGTAGGATTAACAATGGCTATCATTCCAGTTTTATTACAGACCCCCATCAAATAGGAGTCACCACGGTTCATTAACGAATCGCTCAAAAATTGGGATGCTCCGTGGGCGAGGACGCCATCTCGTTCCATCTCGCCTATACGCAACCCCCCATCATTGGACCTACCTTGAACAGTCTGGCGGGTTAATAATGTTCTTGGTCCTTGCGCACGATGATTAATCTTATCCTTAACCATATGTTTCAAGCGCATGTAATAAGTCGGTCCAAAAAACACGTCAGCCTCCATCTGTTGTCCCGTCATCCCGTTATATAATATGTCATTTCCAGAACTACTATAACCATTTTGTGTTAAGAGGTCGCCTAAATAGTCGTTTTTAGAACCATTGTCTATAAAGGCAGTACAATCGCCAAACATACCTATATGAAGCCCTAATTTTCCACTAATCATTTCTACCAATTGACCGATTGTCATACGACTAGGAAACGCGTGAGGATTAACTATAATATCTGGTACTAAACCATCCGCTGTTGTTGGCATATCACATTCATCTATAAATGCACCAATAGTTCCTTTTTGACCACAGCGACTACAAAATTTATCACCCACAGCTGGAATACGATTCTCTCGAATACGAACTTTAGCCAGTCGCGTTCCGTCATTATGTTCGCTTATAAACGTTTTATCCACAACTCCTTTTTGACCTTTTTTAGGCGTCACGGACGCGTCCATAAAAATGGATGGATTATCAACACTATTGGTTGATAGTCCCATTACTACTGTTTTATCGTCCATGATGGTTCCTTCTTGAACTAACCCAAACTCGTCTAATCTAGAGTAATCGTATCCAGGTTTAAGACCAATAATAGAATCTTGGATTGAGGCTATGTTGGTGAATTTCGTATCGACGGATTTACCCGATACTTTGTTTTCTTCTTCGTAAGCTTCATAACTATTAAAATACGTCGTTGAAAACAAACCTCGGTCGACAGACCCTTTATTGATTAAAATAGAATCCTCTACATTAAAGGCGTTGTAGCACATTATAGCGACAATAACGTTTTCACCATAAGGATGCTCTTCATTATTGATGTATTTAAAATACCGACTTTTAACAATTGGTATTTGCCCATAATTAAGCACTATACCAGTTTTATCTATTCTTGATTGATAATTAGAATGATATAAACTAACGCCCTGTTTGCTCTGACCACAACTAAACAAATCGCGGGGTAGTTGGTTGTTATTAGGAAAGACAATCTGATTACCCATAACGCCCAATATTAATGACGGGTGTATTTCAATATGACTGTAATCACTCTTCGCGTAATAAGATTCTATTTTTTTACGTTCTTTGAAAATATCCAGCTGTGAATCTATATAAGCACTATTCGATTCGTTTGTATCTATAAATTCGATAAAAGACGATTTGCCATCCGTAAAACATTCGTCAATAGAATCAACATCATATAATGTTAGGGGGTTGTAAAACGCATCTTTATTACCCACAATGTTGATGTTGGTATTTTTAGATGGGTTAAAACCAACAATACATTCCAACCAACTAAATTGCCCTTGAGCAACTCGTTCAAATGTCTTGGATTGATTTATTTTAAGAACATTATCTTTATCCTCATTACGTTCAATATAAAAAAGCGGTCTTGTCATTCGCCCCGCATCCGTAAAAATCTGTATTTCATTGCGCTGAATGTCCCATGATACACTTGTCATAAGTGGAATACATCCTATTCGACGGTATTGGCGGATAGTATTAACAATTTTTGTCGGATCAAATGAACACCCAATCCATTTTCCATTAACATATACTTTAACAGAGTGAGCACATATAGTGAAACTTGCGTTTTCTAATAAAATAATTGGTACCGTCTCTATTAACCATGATATCATTCGTTGACGTGGATAGCCATTTGTTATTTGTGTCGTAATAGCCATATGTTTGTGAAGCCCAACATTACCACCATCTGGTGTATCAACTGGATCAATGTATCCCCACTGACTCCCATGTAGGAGACGGGGTTCTACTATTTTTGCACTATCTTCCATTGGTAAATTAACCTTACGTTTTAATGAAAGCGCGGAATTAAATGACAGGCGCGGTAAATCTTGCACAACACCATTTCGCTTGGTATGAGTCTGAGATCCCCAATTGCCCTTAAACGCCTTTCTAAAACCCTCCTCTACAATACGTTCTTTAAAACCGTCTTCATGATTATCCATAATCAGATTTATAAATTGTAGCCCCTGATATTGACCAATGTGAAAATAATACTCCTTGTCAAATTTCTTATATATATTTGCCAATTGGAGAGAATAATATTCATTAAACAAATTTTTCAATAACATACCTGGTAATTCAACCCGTTTATAAATAAAACTATCACGGTCTGTAGGACCATCTTCTTTAAGCACAACCTTTAATAATTTCAACATCATCTGACCTAAATAAAGCGCCTTTTCACGGTAGTTAATATCACCAATATGTGGCAAAAAATAATCGCTAAGAATATATTGAACTTGAGATACCGTCTTCTCCTTGGTGAAAGTTGCAATGTATTTTAAGGCTGTTTCTTGGTTGAAAATAATATTCGCGTCATGAACACTAGGGATTAAATGTTCTAAATAACTCTCATTGTGGTCCAAATCAAGAAAAATAGTTTTAAGAATATCTTTATCCGAACCAATACCCAACGCCCTAAACACAATAAACAATGGCATTGCTTTTCTAACGTTAGGCAATTCAACAACATAGTGTCCATTAGCCTGTTTATCATTGGGACTAACACGTCTTATACTTGTTGTACGAATCGGTTTCGCCGTATCTTCAGACTCACTTCTAACTTCTACGGAATGACTATAAAGGTCATTCACTTTATCTTTAATATAAATAATATTGTTGGCAAATTTCTCCTGACTAATAATGAGTTTTTCTTTACCGTCTATGATGAAATACCCTCCTTTATCATTTCGACATTCGCCTAAATTAAAAATAAGTTCTCTCGGTTGGTCACGTAAAATACAATAATTACTATGAAGCATAATAGGAAATCTGCCAAAATATAACTTATTAAGCGACATTGTATGAGTTTTAGTCTCTAATTCTCCAGTTTCTTCGCTAGGAAGTCTAATATTAAACACTATATCGACATCATAATGAATCGTTGTTCCATAAGTCATATTTTGAAGCCTAGCTTCATTAGGATACAGAAAACGTTGTTTAACACTCGGGTCAGATTTGTCATCATAAACGCAGGGTTTTCCGTAATAAATTTTATCCCCCTCTTTACCTCCCAAATAGAGCTCACATTGAAGGTTAAATTCTTTAGTTGTATCGTCTTGATTCTTTAGGATCCGTATGGGGTTTTTTTGTTTAAAAATAGTAGGAATATCATTTGACATGAACTGATCGTAGGAATCTAATTGATGATTTACTAATGTGTATGGGTTTTCTTTAAAAAAAGTATCTATAATATTCCAAACCACAGTATCATAATTCATTTTATAGTATATGAATGTTTTTTTTTAATTACTATTTTACATAAACAGTAATTAAAAAATAGTAATAAGTAATTATTGATTTGATATAGGTTGAACATGTGAATAATGCGTTTCCATTACTCCAAAAGACATCATAAACGCACCTAATAACACAAACATCATAATAAATGGAAACAGGAATATAAACCAGGATAGGTTTGAATATCCCCGCTTACATAGTTCATTCAATCCTAGCGTTACGAGAAGCATATATACGATTTTACCTAAAAATGGAATTAGAGTCGAGGACATATTACATCGGTAAGTTCCTAGACAGTAAGTATGACGATCACCATACATCACATTTTGCATTAAAATGGAGAGAATAGAGACAGATGATATAATAAAATATAGAAACGACGGGGTACATAATTTTCGAAGTTGAACTAACATTATATTTCATATATAAAATAATTTTAGTTAAATGAAAATTGAATAGTTGTATTACACAACTACTACAGCGTCCTGATCAATAGGCTGATCCTCTGACGGCAGTGGGCTAGGAGTTAATGGTGTCCCTTTTAGAGTATTAATAGTATTGCTAATGGCGTGTTCTCCAGATCGTCCTATATCAGTTATAAACTGTGGTAATAAATTACCACCCCGTGCAGTATAATGGCGACTACCACGATGAAGTTTAGTACGAGTTTGTCGGCTACGGCGCTTAGGATGACGACGTCGTGTATTTTTTTTCAATCTAAACGATACTTTTTTTGAAAGAGCGTGTTTAGATTTACTTCCACCTCTTTTGGGATGGCGTTGTTTTTTGTGTTTTCGAATGGTTTTGCGAACTGACATTATATTAATAATAGAAATAAAAATATATTTTTATAAAATGCATTAATAATGTGAATAACGGGTTTATAGATTATTCAATATCAACATGTGTCAACATATGGCGACGGCAACACATTTTAGTAAGTTTAAGTTCATCTAAAATCTCTGCTTCCGGAGTTTTATCAACATTCTGTTTAGTTAAATATACTACCTTGGAGCTATCCATACCCTTTGCGGTTTTCCGCTTGACTGTTTCCCTGATATAATAGCGATATTTATCCGCTAATACCTCGCTACATGTGAAACAGCGTACTGGAATAATCATATTGTTGATATATTACCTAAATATTGTATTTTTATATCCTTTCAATTTAATATAAAATAAAAATGGCTATTATAATTTAGACATAATTATATGACTTTAAATAATATGTATAACGAATATTATGAGATGGGTATTTATAAAATAAACAAGGCTTGTATAGAATCACATCCTTGCCAACATCAAGTTATTAATTTAATATCACAAGAAGAAGTGTTGCTCTCGGGTGATACTATCTATAAACTATTAAAAGACAATGGTTTGTATATTGACCATTTTGAAATATATGATTTTTACGAACAGGAAGTTGATCTTTGGGGATAATTATTTACAACAAACTGTTTTATTACCATTGCTACGTCGAAAAAGAGTTCGTTGTCCTAATATAGGGATAAACCGTTTTGATTTCTCGGAATAAGGAGGCGCACTCGACCCACCTAACCTCTGCGATGTGTTGATAGTATTTAAATTGTTGTTCATACTACATATGTTAGTACAATCCCGAGACTGTTGGTCAAAATTATACGCACTCTTAGTCCGTCGATTTAAATCTGCCAATCGCGTGCTAGACGATACAGCACCTTGAACATTGAACCTACTATTATTGGGTTTAAATATACGCGTCGCTTTGGGGTTTGTCGAGCAAATGGTATTGCATTGGTTTGGAGATACAGACTCTATTTTAACGCGATTTTTTAAATACGAAGATGTGTTTGAATAATAATTAACAATTGTGTCTCCATTATCTACCTGTAATGGATTACGTATCAAGGCTCCCCGGGTTCTCAAAAGCGCGTTTTTTTGCTGGTTGATACAATGTTGAGGCGTATTGCAATGGTTCGTGCAATCGCGAGGTTCTTGTATAGCAATACGATAATCAGGCACCACTGATGGGTTGCAATAGTATGGGTCATTATTAACCCCACATAAAGTGTTGTTTTTGGTTGTCACGGTTGCTCCACCCGGTCGGTCCATTATAAACATTGGGTTTTTTCCCTCTGTGATACCCCGTGTTTTAACACCATTTCGCTCATTACCATATTGACGCCGGGGCAATTTTAAAGGTTTGGCTCTGAAAGCGTTGGAATCGCAAAAATCGAGATCCGGATCGCCGTTCTTTAAAGGCATACGTATCCCAGCGTAATATTCAGTTTTCACTTCTTGATCTCCCTTACTGGTATTCATTTTCCAATCTGCACCTAACCGTCCTTTTTTTTCATTGTTTAATCGCAACATACACATTCGATAGAATATAATTCAATTACTTATTATAAGCTTATATCATAGGAATGAGAACACTTTCGATGTCCCTCGCGTTTTACTTTATTGTTTTTATATTAATAATATCCATTTGTGCTGGAATAATAAACGGATGTTCTCTCGGTTTTCAAACCAAAGAAGGAATGGAAGCGATGGTGGCATCTGACCCACTCCTTCAAGTAGGAAAAAACAGTTCTGATTTAAATTCGTTGAGAGAACAATTAAATAAATTAGGTTTGGATAAGATAAACAAACAACTAGATACAATGACAACCTCTATTGAAACAAACACGGCGACAATACAGCAAATTCAATCCGCCCAGCAACAGATGAGTCAGCAAATGACTGCTACCGACGATGACGATATTGATACCGAGGAATAAATGTAGTGTTCTATATATAACATTAATGTTAAACACTGATTGGTTAAATTACTTATCTAAAAATACCCTATTAAGACCAGTAATTATTTTTTTAATATTAATAGGGTTTATAATATCGTATTGTAAATTATCCCGGTCTCTCATTGAACCGATGGAATGTAATGTTAAACAGTGTCCAACAACATTTAACCAAACCGTTTTAGATACCATCCACCAAACAAGCAATGGTATCGACTTATTGAGAGAACAACTTAATAACTATAATATAAAACCTATAAGAAAACGATTGTTAAAAATTCAGCAGTCTATTAATAATAATACAGAAGAACTAAAAGCAATCGCTAGTCAAGCGATGGATGATACAAACGCGTCTATTAATCTTGATGTTCGAGGAGACGGTAATGTTTATGATTTGGATGGTAACCCTCTTTATAGCGAGGTATAAACTAAATATTTATAACAACCCATTATATAATGTCGTCAGATAGCAATAAACCTTCTATTTTTGACATATTAAAAGACCCTACTGGCGAATTAAGTAATCTCGAACAAGAATATCTTGGACCAGACTACTCTTATTATAAAAAAATAAAAACCCCAGCACAGATGGGTATGGGCACCCGAGGAACATTTAATCAACTTGCAACTGATATTGACGGATTGGTTAATTATGTTGAGGTTCTTATTACAGGGCGAAGTAAAGCGCAGACTAAACCGATCCCTTTAGGAGACCGTTTTTTTCTAAAAACCGGAGCGCAGTGTAAAAGCTCAGACGGAACACTCCACGATAGGCATATTTACGTCGATAATATACCCGATGGAAATATACCAATTATATCTTCAGCCTTGGGAACCAATTTTACAGAATTCGAAGGACTTGTTCCGGGAGCAATAGAAAAAATGAATGATTTAAACCCAATGCACTTTATGAAAGCATTTATGGTTGGTAGTGAGCCACCATGTAGCAATATTACGCTTAGCACGGTAGACGTTAATGATAATGCATCATTTGCATCCAATTATATAACAGACTCAGACGCGAGAGACATTAACCCATGCAATTTCAAAAATAAAATAAACACAGTTTCCGGTGATAAATGTCAAGAAGGATTCCAACAACGTTCCTTACTGGATTTCGAAAAAATATTTAATCGTACTGACCGACCAGCGCTAGTTTTATCACATCGCACAGAAGCATATCAGGCGATTATTAAAAATACATATTATGGCTCACTAACAATTTTACTATGTTATTTACTGTATAAATTAATAACAAAGAAAAGTATTTGAATAATATTAAGCACCGACCTTTTTTGGTACTCTATAACCTATGTTTCGAACTCTCTGTCTGGCACTATTAATAGCGTTTTTATTTGTATTTGAATTTGATACATAACTTGTAATAACACTATTTGGTCGTGTCGTACCTTGAGCTATTTTCTTTAAGTATTGTGTTCTCTCGGCAGAAGATTTTGCACCACTATATTTATTGTTTTCAATTGTTCCTTGAAACCCACTCTGGCGGATACGTGGCGCGCTCGTCCGAGCAATAGAATACATTGAATTGGTAGCCATTGGATAGGGTTTCAAAGGATTTGTCCTACTACCTGATGTTTGATCAAAAGCGGAATTATTGATGGGCGATTTAGAAAAAATATAATTTGATGCACCATTAGGAATATTTCTCTTAAACATATAATAACATTTAGATTTATTTATTATCGAACATTATTACCCGAAACCCCCTTTTTTATGGTAACGTATTGGGACGCATCACGACCGCCTTTTTTATCACCCGGAGCCCGTAATGTTTGACCAACACGTGTTCCATTAGCCCTAGGATTGGGAGCAGTTCGAGAGGGAGGTGTATAAAGAGAACGTACAAAGACTCTATTATACAGCGATGTTCTATTACCATCATACAAATACTCACTCCTTGGAGCATTTACATTTTCTATCGTTTTAAAAGTATAATTCATTATACTATATTTATATAAAAGTCCATAGTGAAATAAAAATATAATATATTTATATTATACATTTTATCGAATATTTACATATTAAATATCATTATTCGTAATAATACGGGGTGCTACATTCATAGCAATCAATTCTTGGAATAATAATTTACACGCATAGGGGATTTCAACCTTTGAAAAGACCGTTCTATTTTCACACACTTTACATAAATGAATACTTTCTTTTTCGTTAAACGCCGCAATCATACCACAGTCATCACACACATGAACCTGATATTTATCAGAACAATCATACATTCTCCCACGAGTAAATCGCGATGCACCATGTGAAATCATACAGTCGCGCTCCATCTCCCCAAAACGCAATCCACCATCGCGACTACGACCTTCCGCAGGTTGGCGAGTTAAATTCACCATAGGCCCAATTGAACGACTATGTTGTTTATCCGACACCATATGTTTAAGTCGTTGGTAAAAACACGGGCCTATAAATATACTAGTTTCAATCTGTGTGCCATCCAACCCGTTATACAGCAACTCGTCACCATGACATTCATAATCCAGTTTCAACAATTCATTTTTAATAAAATCAACTGATAAATCTCCAAAACTTGTTCCATCACCGAATAAACCAAGTTCCAATAAAGCCTTTCCCAACAATGTTTCTTTTAAATGAGCAATCGTCATTCGTGATGGAATCGCATGGGGGTTAATAATAATGTCTGGACGGGTTCCATCGCTGGTAAAAGGCATGTTTTCCTCAGGAATAACGTTTCCAATAGTACCTTTTTGACCATGTCTCGAACTAAATTTATCACCAATAATAGGCTTCCGTAATGTTCTAATTCTTACTTTACAGAATTTGTATCCCTGTTCATTACGTTCAATAAGATTCTTATCGATATAACTTTCTTCGTTGGTACGATAACTCTTACTATAATCATCGTATTTAATAAGTTTAGTATTGTCATTACGGGCCTCTTTAATAGGCAATACCTTTGAAATGATAATATCACGATCTTCCAATCGGGTATTTTCTGGAATAACACCATTGGCGTTTAATTTGTCATAATTGGCAAACTTCATTCCTCTTGTTTTAGACGCTTCAGGTTTGCAACGAACTTCATTATTACCGTAATTGTTCTTATCCTCATCCACTTCAGTATGATAAATCGTCGCTTGAAACAGGCCTCTATCTATAGCTCCCTGATTAAACAATATACTATCTTCTTGGTTAAAACCACTATGAGACATGATAGCTACAATAACCGGTGCTCCTGATGGAATATCATTTAAATGAATAGCAGTCATTAAACGGGTATCCACTAATGGCCGCATTGGATAACTCATAACATACGCGGTACGGTCCATACGCTTGTCGAAATTACTAACATAAACTCCCATAGCTTGTTTCCCCATAGCGCATTGATATGTATTTCTTGGCGACTGATTGTGGTCAGGAAAAGGAATACATGACGCTAGAATTCCCAAAATAGAGCTGGGGTGTATTTCACAATGCGTATAGTTTGAATAACTATCGTCATTTATGTTAGAGCTACCATATTTTTTATAGTAATTTTCACTAACATGATCAGGCTTCATTGCTACCAAAGACTGGTTTTGTTCAGCCGGATCAATATACTCCAATATAGGTTGGTCGAGTTTTACAGTGCAACACATATCCTCCCATGACAACTCACCCCGTCTAACTTGTTGAATAATAGCATCGTTTAATACTAGTTTATCTTTGGAAACAATCAAAAGAGGACGGGTTGGTCGCCCAGCGTCATTACATATGTTAATTTCCATCTTGGATACATCAAACACAATTGATGTGTAAATATTAATTCTCCCCATATACTTTTGTTGTTTCATATAATTAAATAACTCCAATGGCGTGTCTGATACCCCCAACCATGTGCCATTAACAATAACTTTAATCTTATTAGCATATTCTACTGGATCACTGATACCAACGGACTCCAATACTGTATAACGGCCTTTTAAAATATCATAAATGGGTTGAGCATCTGAATAAATAGTCAAATGAGTTAAATAACTTAGATTCTTAACCACACCAACCGATGCTCCCTCTGGAGTTTCAGCCGGACACAAGAACCCCCAACTCGTATTATGTAATTTTCTAGGCGGAATTAATTTACCGCTTTTATCGATAGGTGTATTAATACGCCGAAGATGGCTAATTGCCGAAATGTACGTTAATCTGTTTAGTACTTGGGCGACACCTACCTTGTTTTGATTCGTCTGTTTTATACCAAAATCACCCGTCGATAATGCACGTTTAATACCGTTTTCTATAGTACTTAATTTAATGAGTTTGTATATATTAGTCTGATTAATAATCTGTTCAACATGATTCGTGGATTTCCAAGAGCCTTTAGTAATCTCATATTGTATTTTTTTAGTCATATCTTTCACCATTTTGTTAAAATAATTACGGAATAAATTGTTAATAAGAACACCAACCGAATCAATACGTTTATTAAGGTAAGAATCTCTATCGTCTTGAGAACTCAAACCCATATTCACTTTAATGGCACGTTTAATGAGTTCTCCTAGCAAGTAAATACGCTGAATTTTATTTCTACAATGTGGAAAGAGATCATTCTCAATAACATCTTCAGCGTATTCACGTTTCTTTATTTTGCCCTGTTCGTCTGACATTTTAAAAGGTGTATAAGAAACCATAGAAACAATATAATTCAGTGCATCATCTTGTGTCATTACAGAATTGGCTTCAACTAACGACGCTTTAAGAAAAGATAGTAATTTTTTATTATTAGGGTCTTTTATGTCAAGCAATATATATTTACATACATCTTTATCTGTAATAACACCCAAAGCACGGTACAAAATAACAACTGGAATGGGTTGTTTCAGACGTTTTAATTGAATATAAATAGGGCTTCCGTTTGTATTATAACCATCCAATCCCCTAGATGCGATTAAAACGCTTACTTTTTTAGGACTAATTTCTTTATAGTCTGGACTTGAATTAATTTCACATACTGTATGCCATTTAGAATTATTTTTAGACAAATCAAAACAGTAAATTTTATTTTCTGCCGCACGTTCTTGACCAATGACCGTTTTCTCAGAACCATTCACAATAAAATACCCACCTGGGTCCATTTTACATTCGTCCGTCTGTCGATGATCCAAATGATTAAATTGAGTTAATAGGCAGACGGATGATTTCAACATTACGGGTAAAGAACCGATTTTGATATTTTTCAACACCTGTATTTTCTCTTTTTTCTGTGAATAATCCTCACCCTGGTAATAAGTATATTTAATATGAAAATCAATATACAACTGTGACGTGTATGTAAAATTTCTCAATCTTGCTTCATTTGGAAACATTAACTTAGTAGAACCGTTATTTTCATGTATGCTAGGACGCGATAGTGTCAAATTTTCAAATGTAATTTCAACATTAACTTTATATAATTTATGTTCTGGAACATAATCATCATTTGAATGAATTGTCACAGGGTTAAACATATTGACTGTTTTATGAATCTGAACATTTACAAAATTATCATAAGACTCCAGTTGATTACGAACTAACATTTTAAGATGTCCATTTTTAAAATAAGTATTTATGATATCCCAAGGTTCCTCAATATAGCAAGATAGGTCTTCGTCTTTTCTATCCAACGTAGGTTCATCAACATTTTCATTTCTAAGAATATCTGTCGGTGATTTTTCTTTACGTTTTATTTTAATTTTACGTTTTGAACTTGATGATACTTGATGGGGATTCATGGTGTTGTTATAATCTATAATCTGGTGTTTATGAAATTGTAAAACATCCATACCCTACTATAAGGTTCAATTTATCTTTATATTATTTTATATTGAGTTGATTAGTCAAATAGTATATAGTCTATAAAATCAAATACTTATATAGACTATATTTTATGAGTAAAAAAACAATCACTATTGATGAAAATGTCTTTAGTATTGGTGGATCTAAAGCAAGAAAGCGTAAATCATCGTCAAAAAAAACACCATCGTCTCCAGTCAATCCTAAATATAAAAAGGATTTGTTGAGTAAAATCAAAAAAGCATTAAATAAATCACAGACATCTCAGACAGATAAAGCATCAAAGGTGCCTATTAAGAAAATGCTTAATCCTAACAGTAATGATAATGCTATGGATTATTTTGCTTCATTGAAAGAAAAACGACAATCGAAGCTAGATTCTATAGCACTATTGAGAGAACAAAATTATACTAAAATAGAACCTCATATAAACGATTCTGGTGATACCCAACCGACGGATTTAAAACCATTATCCATAATAAACGATGATTCTAGACCACAGCTACCATCACCACAATTACCATCACCACCATATGGAAATCTAAAAAATGGAAAAAAACCAACTTATAGAACCTGGAAAAAACATCAATCGTCCCATAAACACAACGAAACACGGCGAAAATACCATTCTCATAAACCTACTGGTTTTGGTAACGTTGCAAACAAGCCATTAATGTCCTTCTCTCCATCTTCTGGAGAGAATAAACTAATGAAAATAAGAGATAGATTAAACTCCACATCAACCACAATTCAAGAACCGATTTTAAATAATCAATCACTATCGACAACTGTAAAAATAGTCAAAAAAACATTAAAAAAAACGGTTGCCCTAGGTAAAAACAAAAACACCCACACAATAGGCACTATTTTAACAAGTGAGAAAAGACGAATGGATATAAAAAAGGGTATCAATGAATTGCTAAATAAACCAATTAACGATATTAAAAGATATTTAAAAGAAAAGAACATTATTCGAAGTGGTTCTCTCGCCCCTAATGTTCTTATGCGGCACCTATATATACAAAATTACTTATCAGGCGGAGGTGTTAATGTTAATAAAAATGCCATAATAGACAATTATAAGGCTACCACCATTTGAGAGATTGGTTAGTATAAAGGATTTAGAAACATATCTCTAACTACAACAGTAGCAGACCCAGCGAATTCAAAAATGACCATCTATAACGAGTACTTCAAATTAACAGCCCACCACCGTAAAGAACATGGTGATAATACAGTCATTTTAATGCAAATTGGCGGTTTTTACGAAGTGTATGGATGTCGTATTAATGGTGTGTTTTCAGATGTACATTCTAAACTATATGATATTAGCCGGAAATGTGATTTAAAAATTGCTGACAAATCTGATATTGTGGATAATGGTGTTAATGCAACTCTATGTATGATTGGATTTCGTATTTATTCTATTGAAAAATATTTACACATCATTATTAACTCCGGTTATGCATGTGTCGTGTATGATCAAGATGAACAAAAAAGTGGTACGACACGGAGTCTTCAGGCCATATATACACCCGGTATGTATTTCGACGAGCAAGAAACAATAATTACTAATACTATTGTTTCTTGTTGGTTGCATAAATTCAAGAACAATCTCATTGTCGGATTAAGTTGTATCAATATTCTTACAGGTAAATGTTATATTTATGAATATGAAACATTTTTTGAATTATCACATGAAGTTTTCGACGATTTAGAAAGATTTATATCTACTTTCACACCTAATGAACTTATTATTATCCATAATATGAATAATCTCGTTGATACACCAAAATTGTTAAATTTATGCAATGTATCCAATTCTATACGTACAATAGTGGTGGAAGTTCCATCGTCAAAATCAACGTCGTCTCTTACACCTTCTATTACAACCAAAAGGGCTATTAACTGTGAAAAACAGATTTACCAAGATGAGATATATAAAAAATTCTTCAATGATAAATTAAATTCACATTCTACAACGTTATTAACCACGTATGTTATTGCATCACAGTCATTTTGTTTTCTATTGGATTATATATACCAAAATAATCCTCATTTGGTGACTAATATAGAAGAACCAATTTTTGAAAACAATGGTGATCGGGTATTATTAGGTAATCATTCTCTCAAGCAGTTAAATATTATTACTATAAAACATACTAACAAATCACAGACAAATTACGATACGTCATGTGTTGAATCTTATTCTGAAAAAACGACTTTAGTTAAAAAGCGTCTTAGCTCCGTATGTGATTTGTTAAACTACTGTAAAACGAGTATGGGTTCTCGTCTATTTCATTATACAATGACGCATCCTCATACTAATATTACCATACTTAATACAATTTATGATACGACATTGTATTGTAAAAACATAATGGAAGTTGGTAAGTTTAACACTATAATCGAATCTCTCATAGCTATGTTTGATATAGAGAAAATTGTTCGTAAAGTTTTTATTCAACGTTCATCATACGATGATATAACAAAATTATATACTACATTGAGAGAAACAGTTTTAATATTATCTAAAATAACCACAGATACTGTTATTATGAATTATTTTAAAACGATATGTAAGGTTCATTTGAAAAAAGTATTTGACTATTGTAATAACCAAATCAACTATCTAGAAGGCATTTTTACTTCTCAATTGCTTTCTGGTAAAAAGTCAGACGATATTAATATTTACAACATTGGTATTTATAAAGATCATGATGCTATAGTATTTGATAATTATAAATGTAGGTATGTTCTACGAGTAGTGTATCATTACATAAACGACCAGATGAAACTAGCCGAACAAGCCAAGGTTAAGAAGACAAAAGTATATAAGCGAGATCCCATTAAAATAAACGAGACTGAACGTGGATCAATAACCATTGAGACGACGAGTGCTCGTTCCAAAATACTGATGGATTTTGTGAAAACAAAAGATAAAATGTCAAATTATGTAATATCTGAAGGTGTTGAAAGTCAGTATCATAAAAAGGTTATAGATGAAGGTGTTATTCCTAATTATTTACTAGAAAATACAGACTTTATAGCCTATTGTTTTGAGGCAGTTACAATAAATCCGACCATTAGTATAGATAAAGCCTCATCACAGGGTTCTAAATCTATTACAAACACCAGTATTCAGCGTCTATTGAAAAATACCCAACAAGCAAAAGAGGCGTTGGAAAAAAGTGTTGGTGCTGTTTTTAAACAATTTAATGACGATTTTAAATCAATTGTTAAAGATTACACACTTGTCTCTAAATTTTGTGGCACAATGGACATGTTAGTATGTTATACGCTTGTAGCTAAGACGATGAACTACTGCAAACCGATTATAAAAATCCAAACCAATAGTTTTTGTAGTTTTAAAGGATTACGACACCCCCTTATTGAACATCTTATTGAAAACGAACTCTATGTTGCGAATTCTATTCAATTAAATGACTCGATACAGAACGAGTCATTTAATAACGGGCAAGGTTTTCTATTGTACGGAACTAACACTGTTGGTAAAAGTAGTTTTATAAAATCAATTGGTATTGCGACTATCATGGCCCAATGTGGATTTTTCGTCGCCGCAGAAAACATGGTATTTAAACCGTTTAAATCTATTTACACGCGTATTCTAGGCAATGACAATCTATTTCAAGGACTATCAACATTTAATGTAGAAATGATTGAATTAAAAAATATATTAAATTTCTCTGACCAAAACAGTTTGGTTCTCGGAGATGAAGTTTGTAGTGGTACGGAAATGGGGTCCGCGTCAAGTATTTTTATGACAGCGCTAGAGCACTTGTATGCTAATAAAACTAAATATATATTTGCAACACATTTCCACAATATAGTAGATTATAAAGAAATGACGTCTTTGGATAATATGAAAAATATACATTTAAGCGTTTGTTATGATATCGAACAAGACAGGTTAGTATATGATAGAAAGTTAAAGCCAGGATCTGGTGAAAATATGTACGGTTTAGAGGTCTGTAAATCACTCCATTTACCAGACACGTTTATAAAACGGGCATATGAAATACGAAATAAGTATTTTAGTATCAACACCAGTTTGTTAGATTTTAAAGCTTCTAAATACAATGCTCGTAAAATCGTTGGTAATTGTGAAGTCTGTGGTAAAAAAGGCACCGAGGTTCATCATCTCCAGCACCAACGAGATAGTAATGATGAAGGGTTTATTAAAAACGACTCTATTAGCACGTATTTTCATAAAAATAAAAAGGCTAATTTAATGGTGTTGTGTGATGACTGTCACTGTCAGCTACATAAAGAAAGTGCAAGTGGTCATTATAGGATATCTAATAATCGTCTAAAAACAACCTAGTTATCTTTATTGACACCTCGTTTTATTTTCAGTTTGATTTTTTTCCTGGGTTTTACTATAGGTGTTGATTCAATTACTTTTTCAGGCCGAAGGGGGGTCTCGGAACTCTCCTCATCCGGTGGTGATGGTTTCTGTTTGAGAATGTCATCTTCTTGTTTCATTTGGTCAATAAGAATTCGCGTCATTTGGTCTTCGCGTTGTTCCATAAGCATATCAATCATACCAACATCGTCAATGGCTCCAATAGCACCAATATCGACATTAATTTTTTTTCTAAAAATGAAATATTTGTTAAGATAACTCAGTTCTTTTTCATAAGACTCAAGGTTAATATTGGCGTCTTCCATCATGTTTTTGAATTGGCTAAAACCACCAATCGCTGTTTTAGGACCATTAGGAAACATTTCTTTTATAACATCATTACCTAACACTTCGAATCCAAACAAACTCATTACTTTTGTTAAGTAATCAAAATTTACTAAATACTCTGTGGTTTCGCTTCCAATAGATTCTTGATACACGTCAATAGCCATACCCAAACTCATAGAATTTGCATCAAATATGGTCTGATCGTATTTTTTAGTAATTCGTGTAATGAGCTCACCATTGTGTTGAATGGAATGAGAACCATTTTTTTTCTTTCCGGACAACAATTCAAATACTTTATTACCATCGAAACAACACCCAATAAACAAACCATCTTTAATCGTATTTTCCGCGACGTTTGTTAAAAAACTCTTTAATGTTTCTGAATTTTTAAAGAAATAGTGCAACGCAAACATACAGGCAGATACTCCAAAACCTTCTTTAAACTGCCCGGAAAATTGTTTTACTCTTCGCGGTGTATCTTCCTTAATAGGATTCGCACCATACAATATTCCCATATAACCACGTTCTTTATCGCTATAAAAAGCATCACCTTTTTTTATATTCAATGATGAATTGGCCTGGAAAAACAAACTCGCTGGAACGGTTTCATCCCGCGTATTCCGATCTTGTTTAAGTAAATACCGAACACAAGCACCGTCGTTAGGATTATTTATATTGTCTTTTGAAATATCGAGTCCCACCACTTTTTCAAAACGAGTATATATCCATTTATTTAAATCACCTGCTTTGCCAACAGCCAAATCCAACAAAGTAGGCACACTTACCATAGAACCCACCTCTAATAACGTCTGCTTAACCACAATATTATGGAATGTTCTCAATGATCTAGTTAAATCTGATTTATGTTTAGTAGAATAATAAACATCCTCGTTTAACGGTTTAGGTAATTGTTCCCCTGTTGTAATCGCATAATCACTAATAGGGTTATGTATGCTCTGCCAATTACTGTTTGCGACATGATAAGCGTTTCCAAAATTCTTATAACCAGAACGATATTCTTGTGTTTTGTCATAACGAACACGCAGAGGTTTCCAGCGTTCTAATTGAGGAGCCGTTGTATCATATGAAAATTCAACAATCATTTCGTCTTCAAATACTTCGCCCTCCAACGTTAACATTACTGTATTACCCATTGTATCGCTTTTCAATCTAATATGGCATAAATGTGCCATATCATCATACGGGTTGGTTGGGAAAAAAGGCGCTGGTAAATAATCATCATTATCGTCTATCGATTGTGATCTGCGTAGCCGTTCGCCATTAAGCACCATCCCACAGGCGTCTATAATACCGTGTTTATTTTTATCATAACCACACCTTAGAGTGATGGTCTTGTATTGTTTTATTTCCCCACCTCGACCATTGTCATAAATATTGTCAATTTTATCGACACTATTACTTGTTTTATGTGTCGTCACGAGAAAATCAACAGTGTTGTATTTAGGAGGCTTCCATTTAAATGAATTTGCCCAGGTTGTTTTAGTCATCGAAGCCTGTTGGTCCATTTTAGAACTTCCAACCGGAAGTAGGGTCGGTGTGAAAATAAGACCATCAGTCTCGTATTCAAAATCCCCTCCTCGAACACCGTCAATAATTTTAAAACAGCATTCGAAAATACTAAAATCTTGTTGAGATATAAAGAATTTTTTACTTCGCATCATTAATGGCATTTTTCTTTTATTATGCTTATTCCATTCATTAGAAACATCCCGCATGTAATCATTCAAGTATTTAAGTCGTTGTTCGTCATTGGTTGAGCCACCCGCCCCCATAACTGTAAAAGGTAATCCACGGATATTTTTACCATTTACAAAATAGATATCAAATGCGAGGAACAAATTGATAAATTTTCCATTCTTATCATGGACAACATGTTCGCCATCTAAAATACTGTTAAACAATGCTTTATTTGTTTTAATATGACATCCTGTATATTGAAATACCATATTCGTATTAATAAAATACATTCTACCGTCACCATTCACATATAACAATTTTCTCATACCATCAGCTTTATCCGTCACACAATAATGCCCACGGATATTAGGAATTTCAGAACCCTTTGTATTCAACTGAATTTCACCTTCTTCGACCTCACCCTCCTCGGTTGCTTCATTGTCAAGTGGAAGAATATTCTCGGGCTGCAATGTATAAGACGACGGGCCACAAAAGTGTTTAGGTCGCAACGTGGAAAAATCTCTATCAAACACCAGTAGACTATAATTATTTCGAGTGATAGAATCCTCTTTCACTGTCATAATGTGTTTCGAATCTTGAACTCCCATCATAACCAATTTAACCACTTTTTTCAGCTGAGACGATATATCGTCCTTAAAATCCGTTAATCTTTTTTGTATTTCTCCAAGAGTGCTTGATGGTGTCATAGAAGCACATAAAACAAACAGTTGTTTAAACAAATTTTCGTTAGACAACTCGCACTCTATTTCATATACTGGGTAAGCATCAATAACTCCAGAATTCAACATACTTTTACTATTTCGTCGATTACCACTCTGTTTTACAACACTCATATCGATGTTAAATAGTGGAGTATCTTCAGTGCCGTCAGTAAAAGACAAACGATTAATTACTCGGTATAGTTTATCAGTAGTACGCCAATTTTGGCGAACACCTCTTACTATTTTATCATTCACTTCTAATTCTTCTTCTCGAGTGAAACTATATTTCATATCATAATCCTCATTGTAATAGGGTTCGTAGATACCCGTATCATCGGCGTAAATGGCTTTGTTTGTAAAACGAATCGTATCCTTGTTTAATTGGATAATAGATTCAATATTCTCAGTTCTACAATACTGTTGTATAGGTACCAAACCGTCCAATTCTACCCTAAGATTACTATCTCTATCTGAACCAACAATGATTCTCATCTTGTTTTCAAATGTGTTTGTAATTTGCTTATACCCGAATGATTTTAAGTATTTTACAACAGTATCAAACTGTGTTTTAGTCATTTCTGTTCGACGTTTTGAACCGAAACGCACTTCAAACTCTAAATTATTCAAACTAAAATCTGTAGCCAGCACGTCATAAGATACATCTGCTTTTAAATATTTTATAAAATCCATAAGAATCACCGCCAAGTATTTTATTTTACCATCTTTTTCAAGAGATACTTGTTGTAATTTGTCGATAATTTCAGGAGAGATAGCACCGACATAGTCACCTTGCTCGTTCATTTTACTACTACTAAACTATCATATATTATTTTTAAACTTCAATTTAACATATAAGTTTGCTTTTAATTAAACAAGACTTTATTTCTTGGTACAATATTGTCTTAGTTTTAGGCTTACCATTACTATCATTAATAATAATTCCTAGACAATGACTTATATTTCTCATTTCTGCCACGTTATAATAGGTTGGTGATTTGAGGGGTTTTTTAAAATCAGTAATAATGAAAGATGATTGTTTAATCGTATGTAGAATCACTTTAAAATCTTCCTTATTGGTATCTATCATTGCAAAAACATCAGTGTAGGTATTGTTAATATCCAAATAAGATTTTATAATAGATGTTAAACTATTAGAGTTGGTATAATTTTTGATCGTTTTATCAGGTTCATATAGAACAATAGAAAAATTATCGTTAAAATCATCCATCAATACAAAGGCGGATCTATGTGATATAAATAAAAAATTAGTTTTCATCATACTCATGAGAGAAACAAAAATATCCAAATCAAAATTATAATCCGATACCTTTTTTATAGAACTATTTTTATCTAATAGTTTTTCATATTGTTTATCTGGGTTTAATCCCAATTGTTTAATACAACTGGGATTATTTTTAATCAATTCACAGAATTTTATTTTATAATTTTGAAAATCATAAAACTGGCTACTCTTTGAAATAGGTATATCCGTAGCCTGTTTTTCAGATTCAATAAAATGATCCAACATCTGATTAATATGTTTTTTGTTATGTGATTTATTATCGCCACACGAATCTACTCCCCATTGTCGCCTATAAATATGTTTTACAATAGCATAATTAGAGTCGTAAATAATGCTATTTTTATTTATTAATGTCAGTTTTGGAGTGGTTTTTGCTTGTTTTGTATGTCTATTCGTTAAAAAAAGAGAAGAATATTTTTCTATATCTGATTGGTTTAGCATAAATGGTCGCAATGATTCTAATAACGCATTACGTTCTGTGTTAGATACAATTGCACACTTTTTATAATGCTTATATTGATTGTATCGTGTCATTCTATAGTTATCTAATTATATAATATACAAGTGTTTAAATTAATCTATACTGGACATACACAAACCATCATCATGAACGCTTTTTTTCATATCTTCTCTTACTTTCTCCAACATATCTAGATTTTTATCCTTGTCTTGTAAAAAATCCACATATTGCTCAATCTTTTCTAAAACGTCATGTGGAATGGGTATCATGTTAATAAAACATCCATTTTTATTCTCACTAAAATCAACATTATTATCCTTTAAAATTTTCAATATATAGATATGGTGACAGGTATCCGTATTGATAATTTTCATTTTTAAAAGCTCAATATCTTTATATGAATACTCATTAGAGTTATGTAAAACAGGTTCTATTATGGTCTCCATTGATAGACATTATATTTATAGGTTTAATATTGTTTCTTATTAAATTGATTTAATAAGAAAAATAGAGACTATAGTATTTAATCGCGACCATGGCAATGATGAATTTGAAAATCGAAAACATTGATAGTTTTAGAAAAAACATTTCAGTTGAAATTAATACTATTCTTGGATTCCAATCAACGAAACAAAATGGTGTTAATATCGAAAAGGGTATTTATAATTTTGCTATCGAAGAAGCATCTAATAAAAATATAATCAAGCAATGGGACAACCCGTACTTTAGGGTTCTCTATATGACCCGATTGAAAAGTATTTTATCTAATCTAAAACACAATGATACGTTTTGTACCATGGTTAAAACCCAGAGTATTGATTTCAAAACATTGGCGTCGCTCTCTCACCAAGAGATGGTGCCAAGCAGGTGGGATAAGTTGATCCAAGAAAAGATTGAACGAGATAGAGCTATTTATGAGGTGCAAAAAAAAATAAATAGTGAATTTACGTGCTATAAATGTATGTCAAATAATTGTGATTATTATCAATTACAAACACGCTCTGCTGATGAACCAATTACAACGTTTGTCGCATGTATGGAATGTGGTAATCGTTGGAAATGTTAGTAATTATAACAACTCTAGATCGACTAGGTTCCAATATTCACTCATACCATTTGGTAGTGGCCTTCTAATAATAAATGGTAATTTCTTTTCTTGGAGTTCTCTGTTGGCAATAAAATAATCGCTTGGTATTTCATCGCTATATATTGAAATATCAATTAATGGAATAGCGCCATTTTGAAGTTGGCGACAGCGCTGACCCAATACGCGCGTTTTTTCATATTTAGTTAAAAGAGGGGTTGTTTTATGTAAATCGTCCGTCACCTCGCCATCGCCGTCTCGAACCACTGTGGTCAATAATCTGATTTCTTCTTCATTATGAGTAGTTAGATCGTGATGGTAATCAATAAGAACTTGGGATGACGTGTTTTTTTTGGCAATTGAAATTTTTTTATACACAATATCATCGTCATCGTCATCGTCATCATCATCATCGTCATCATCGTCATCATCATCTGACGCTTGAATGACGCTATCATTATTCACTTGTTTTGACCTATTCAACACAGGTTTAACTGAAGGTACAGGCAACGTTAAAGGAGAATCCTCCACATCAGAAGGCACTTCACTTGCGTTGCTACCATCAAAACTACTATCACTCATCGATACGTTTCCTTGAATGTCTGACATAGTTCTAATTAATATACATATAATAATGTTTAATTACTTTCAATTTAATAAGTATTGGTAATTAAAAATATATAATTACCAATACTACCGAACGATAAATACCTATTTAGGGTTTCCAAACATCATCACAATTGGCACATATAAACACATAACTCAATTTTTGGTCGTCGTAGCGTATATAAATCACTTCGTTAGGCACCGAATTACTCTCACGGTTACTAGGACATTCTTTATTTGGACAGGGAATATTATTTTTTCTAGGTAATGTATTATCGAACTTGGTAAATTTATTAATAACATTTAAATATTTTATATCTTTTCGTTTAACATACGTCTTGGAGACGCATAAATTCTTTTCACTAATTGGCTCTTCATTACCACAATTACGGCAATAATAAATAACATTGTCTCCTTTTGGATTTTCTTCATCGCCATCCAATTTAATATAATACAGATTATCGCACTCGCTACAAAAATTCATTGTTTGGTTGGACTAATATAGAATACTATTATTATTCTTAAATCAATTTTCTATATTAATATTCGTATAAATAATTAACGGTTCGTCGTATTTACACTTACAATGGGGGCATGTACCCTTGTCTATAATCCATATTCTTACCGACTCCTTAAAATTTTTACGACATATAGTACAATAAATGTAATCTTCCCCTGGTTCTATCACTTCTAATAATACACAACAATAGTTATCGCCATCTAATAGTTTATTTTCATTAACAATACTGTATTTTTTAGCTATCTTAGCGCCGTACAATATCCGACGATTTGTTAAACTTATTCCTGATACAATAGATGACGCTGGTGGTGTAATTAACTTATTAGCACAATAATAAGTTCCATATTTATAGAAACAACCAATACCGAGCATTGTTTGACGTTGATGGTCTAATTCTATTACAAGTTCTATTAGGTCAATACGCCCTAATTCAATACTTTGTTCATTAATATCATATATTAAATTATCGTTTAATGGTATATAAATCAAACAATCTCCAATTTCTTTACATACCAGTTTAACATAAAAATTAGAATCTAAATGAAATGAAGCACTACCGTTCATTTTTAGTTTAATAGATTGAATATTATCAATTGAGACACCATTACCAGATATAAAAAACCCATTAATTGAAGCATTTGTATCTAATATAATATTATCTCCTGAAATATACTCTATATTATTGTAGGAATACGATGATACATTTTTAGTATAATATGGTATTTCTCGTAAATTATTACGCATTATTGTATTGTAATATGTCTTATTAAACACGAAATCAACATTATCTATTCTACAGTCCAATACAACAGTATAAGTTATTATAAAATTGTTTAAATATATAATATCAATATCATTCTGAAGATTACTTTTAGTAAAATCATAATAAGTATAGTCTGTACCTCTTAATCTAATTGAATATAAACGATCAATAAAATCAACATCACAGCTTTCTAAATGGAATTTATAATTATGTTGTTGTTCATCGCTAGGCGATTCTATAGTAATAGATAGACGTTTTAAACGAACAACATTCGATGTATTTAAACGAATTCCATTTAATACAAGGTTGTCATACATCAAATAACATATTCTTCCATTCCTGACGGTGTATGTATAACAATACGAATTACCATTTTGATAATCAAGTGGTACCTGTTTTACACTTAATTGTGAAGAAAAACGTTTAGAATAATCAACACTACCCTCTAAATCTCTTATATTATTACCATGTGTAGCGACTAAATTTATAATTGGACCAGGTGTATCTGCATATGTCATTAATACGATATATATAACATATTTGTATTTAAGTTGTACATTGGGTAGTCATTTTTTGATGATTAAAATGACTCCATTTAACCTATTGAAATCTGACAAACAACACACTTTGTCAGATATACTAGCAGATATCAAATTTAATTTATTAATCCTATAACAAACTAATATAAATACATTTTAATTATAATGTAGATCCCTTCTTACTTTTTAACCGAAACGATGGTATAGAATTGTTTGATAAAGTGGTAGATTTACTACGTTTAAGGGCGAATCGATCTAAATCACTATTATATACCAATGATTTAATGTCTAATATGCATTCATCATCAATATCATAATTAACATCCTTATTATTAATACGTTTCTTATCAAACGCATCTCTCAAGAACGACCAACAACCCTTAATAAGCCGCTCTCTTTTTACTAAGCAGGTTGTTTCTAATGTACTATCGATATATACAGCTGTGTACAGTTTGAGTTTTTTTAGTTTTTGAGTTTTAGACAATTTTACCCAATCCTGTTTCACAACACCTACAATTTCCTGTTCTCTCGAGAGAAGTTGTTCTATCTTATTCTTGGAGACATGTTGCTTAGTATTAATATTACCGTCTACAGATAACGGTTTATTTAATGCTGAATATTGCTTATTTTTAAGTATTTCGTCCATCTCTAACATACCTAAAGTATTGTGTTTAATTAATTTTATATATACATCATCAGTATGTGTGGAGAGAAAGATACCAAACATATTAAATACGAGAATAAACCCGTCTTTAAAAAAGATAATACTGATTATTTAACATATTCTATGTTAGTCGAGTTCTATCACCAACTATTGCCACTTGTTAAGGATAAAAGTTTATCAAATAAGAAACTCATTCAATTGGTAAAACAAACAGAATGGGGTTTTACAAAACATACTATTTATCACCTTCTCTCATTGTTCTCTTATATAAGCCATAAACTATCCTCCTATAAATCTCAAGATCGACTAAAATTAAAAGGTGACTATAATCATCGTGTATTAAAAAGAGGTGCAGAACCGTCTATATCAGTAAAACAACCATCTACGTCTCTGGTAAAAAACATACATACGGACTCTCGTGAGTATATCGACCCAAATCTATATGTAAAAAAGTATTTTAATATTATAGGTTTATTAAAACTATTGATTGATTCGAATGGTAAATGTTTTTACTGTAACTACCCATTTGATATGGGAATGCCTGATAAATATTTAAACTGTAATGACATGTCTTGCTATTACTATGAAAAAAGTATATCTTTAATAAAAAAAAACATCCATCATAACTCCACACAGCGCCGATGGACGTTGGAACGTATTAATAATAAACTGGGACATTATCAAAGTAATTGTGTAGTTGCCTGTTTGGGATGTAATATTAAGCGAGGAAGAACAAATCACGCGTCATTTAAATTTACAAAAAGGTTGGTTGTATATCAAGAACCTACTGGTGATTTATTATAAAATTGAAATTAAATAGGCATATGATATGTGGGTATTTAAATACTACCATGGACCATATTATCATTGATATTGGGTATGAGTATATCGCACCACCACCACCAACACATCAATCCAATACTACATCACCAATCATCAGAGTCGCCAAACAAATTTTCAATTACTTTAATATAGACATTGTTAAAGCTTTTGTTTATGATGAAGCTAATTTTATGGTATAATTAACTAAACCCTTTTACTATTTAACAACTAATATATTTTTATTTTTTCTTATAATATTACAAACATTGACATATTAAGCCTGTGTAATTATAATCCATAAAAACTATATAATTGACTATTTTTAGTATTTGTTGGTTCTCTAGCGTGTTTTACACTTTTGGAAATTTAAAACGCCCAGATGGAGTATAAAAATAACAAAAATGTAAAGCATTCTCTATTATTTAACAATTTGTATAGCATACTTATGGATATAAGTGTCTCGTTTAAGTTTATTTGATTATTGAGTTAGAAAACAATTTATTTTATTTCCATTATGTGTAATATATTATAAACTAACATAAACATTAAACATTAAAATACTTATTAACCATGAGTGTTTCTTATACCTCACAGAATGATCTACTCTTAAGTAATCTTCTCTCGTTTTACAGGGAAAATGACAATCTTAACGATATGATGAACATCATTAATGGAACGTCAGAGATATCTCTACGTATTGTTGATTGGTTTACTACAAATTATGCTAAAAAAAACTTTACTGTCTATCATATTAAACGCTCAGAGAAGACAATTCGGTTTAAGGTTTATATGGATTACAAACTACAGTTAAAAGCTTATTCTAAACGTCGTTTTGACCCTTTTTGTCGGTGGGATCGCATAAGCATTCCATATAACGAGGTTGATGGCGAGTATATCCAGACCACATTAGGACAATTAAATTTTTTCAAATGGGCGTTTGAAAACAATGTTATCGACTATGTAAGAAACCATTATTCTACTATTGAAGACGATATGAATAAACGTAATAGCAACTCTCGAAGTAAGGAAATGTCTCACTCACCAACAGAGACTAAAAACCATACTATTAAGAAAAATATAGATAGTATAATCCCTGGTTCTAAAACCCGTCGCAAGAAACGAGAAGAGTTGTCAATTTCCGCAACTAAATCCATTAAACGAGAGAATGTTGAAATTATAGTTAAATTTGACTAATATCAAATAATCGTTATAGTTATTAAAACACAATGTTGTATTTTTTAATAAACATACTTGGAAGAAGAGTATGTTTATTATACTCCAATCGTTTATAGCATTTATTAATAGTAACCTCACTAATCTCACTAACGCTACTTACTGCCGATTTAGCAATACCCAATCTACAATAATAAATTATAAAATATACAATTCCAGCCGCTACTGAATTTGGTGTGTTCTCCGGTATTAGATTATTTTTCTCTACTCGCATAGCTATAAATTCACCCAATTTAGTAAGTTCTATTGATATTTGTAATTTACTACAAAAACGAGGAATAAAAGCCGATGGTGTTGTCATACACAATACTGTTTTCTCGTTATGCTCCATATCTATCTCCAATTCGTTAATAATACTAATCGAGTTTTTACACCCCTTGGTTGCACTAGCATTATCTAAATTAAACATCAATGCTATTTCGTGGGCAGTTCGAGGATACGAGTTAATACGACATGCTATATAAACAGATGACGCAATAATACCATCTCTATTAAGCCCCCGGTATGTCTTCTGTTCGCTTATTTTTTTATAATATAACAACGCGCCGTCTATAATTATTTTAGGCAATCCGCCATTACTTGCTAAAGTAGTAATGTACTGAAACTCATCATAATGTGATTTTTCTTTATAAGGCATCGACTGCCATTCTGTATATCGCCGAATTTTACGCATTTCATTTGAATATCCACCACCAAGCACTTTACAACCAAAGGACGACTCGCGTAAAAGGGGGTTAATTGGCATACCACATCTTGTTTGGTCACCACCCTTGTCGTCGCTGAAAAAACGCCACTCGGCATTCTTGTTGGTAATGTCCTTATGTATTTTACCACATCCAGATGCTTTACATGTCAGAAAACCATCTTCATTATATTCTACATCGCCCTCGCAATGGTCGCACACACTTCTCTCACCACCACCAGTGTAATTGACAAGACTTTCAGAATAAACAATCGTATCCAACAGTTGATGATTACATTTATCAATACCTTTATTATGTAAATCTTTAAATGATAAAGGTTTTAAATTAAGTGGTTCATCCTTACCGCTTTCTGTACAATGTGTTTCCCGTTCCATATTTAAAAACTGCCCCCATAATTTAATCTTATCGCGTTTCCGTTTCTTTTTTCGGGTAGCGTTTTTAGAAGTCTTGATATAAGTATTTGAAGCATCAGCAGCCATGGCTGTATATAGTATTAAATTATATCTAAATGGTTTTAGAATTAGTATTCAATTTTTATATTAAATAATATTATTTATTATGGCGTTTCCGCCGGGGTTTTCTTATTTTTTTAGTTCTGTTTAAACCACGCATACGCCTATATTTCAGTGATTTATGTTGACGACCACTCGACACATTACGGCGCTTTCGACCACCACTTTGGTTTGGTTTATAACCATTCTGTATTTTCATTATATATTCGGGTAGCAAACTCTCCATCTTGGTTTTTACGCTTTCACTTGCATCATCGGGAATTAAACTACGCTTGAGAGTTTCTATTCTCTCAATCTGACCAGCACTTTCGTAATTATCTAAATCAATATTCAATGCCAATTTTCGGACTTTACTTGCACTAAGGCTTAATATAGGATCATCCGCCGTTTCATCACGACCAACACCGACTAATATTAATTCGGCAGCGTTCAACGTATCTGGGAGGCTTTCTCTAACTGTTTTGGGTAAGAATTTCTCGAATCCTTTTAATCTATCTTCCCCAAGCACGAGTATTATTTTATTATAATTATTGTTTAACAGACGAGATATAATAGACTGTATCGTTCCACAACTTTCATCCTCGCTAATGGCTTCATCCAAACAGTATTTCGTATTTATTAACCGTAAATCACCCAACCGTTCGTATTGTAGTCGCATAAGCCTTATTTTATCTTCAGGTGTTAGTGGATTACCAAATGTTTTTTTTATCTTGTCTTTCAAGACTTGATCGTTTGACGAGTTTAGGGTATCACGTACCTTTTCATAAGTCAATCCCATTTTTTTATTTTTATACAACCGTTCTTTGGTCTTGCTGTCATTTTCACTCTTAGATACGAATACATAAGAATCACCCATGACACCCTTACCACGTTTCATAGAATCCTTGATATTGTTTGGTGAAGGAACGCCATCCACATCCTTGGAAAGTTGATATTGTCTTGCGACTGTTATTTTACTTTCATTTGACGATTCAGATTCTGTAAAATCAAAAGGCGTTAAGGAAGCATCTGAAATAGAATGTACGTATTGGATTAATTTACTGTGTCCCAAATGTGGTGGTTGAAAACGACCAAAGGTAAATATTGCGGCATTTGTTTCACCTGTTGTTGGTACAGATTTTAATGCTATTTTATCACCTTTATCCATATATAATAATGCTATATTTATTTTATTTTATATAAAACGTAGTTTATGTTTTGAATTAAATTCCTTTCTTAATATAAATGGGTAATCAACAAACCACATCTATATCCAATATAGAAAGTAAAGAAAATAAGGACGTATTTTCTAATGTATTAGAAAACATCGCCGAAAAATACATATTAAACCAGAACTTTAGTGACCTTCTTAAATTAAACGACCCTCATTATTGCGATAAAATAGTCGTCTTAACTGCGGAATTATTAAACGAAAACTTAAACACACATGAAATAGAGTATTTATCACAGAGGACTAAATCTGGTATTGATATTAATGAGAAAATTAAACAGACCATTACTTTTGCCCCTAAACAACAATTTGATACTATTAATACATTACTAAAACCCACACATAAAAAACGTCTCTGTATTGGTATTGCTCGTTTTTTTATAAAAGTAGCCCAATTATATTCTGCTATATTTATGACACTAAACCCAACCTATAGTTATACGGATGCCTATGGTATCGAACATGCTCTATCTGCCTCTGAAAAACACAAATTACCACCAGGTGTAACGACTAGAAAAACACATCTTAATATATGTAATGCGCGTCTAGACTACCTTACTAAACATAGTTCTATTCCATCTGATAATAATGCCGATAATTCAATGTCTGTTCATCCGGATTTCTGTTCGGTTGGGATCGATTCACAGGGGCGACAACAATCTCTTATTGATCAAATTGGAATTAAAGAACTAGAACGTCTATACTACGATATTTACGATTTTGATACAGGTAAGTTCAACAAAATGTCGGATACTATGAAAAAACAGTATGATGATGATATAAGAACGTTATACGCAGCTTTTACAGATAAAGACCCAGCAACCATGCCTCCTACAATAACGTCATTTGTGGATATTAAAATGAAAACGTATAATATTTTACCATCGTGTAGTAAAAAAAACACTCCATATAACATAAAACATTATGGAACGTTAGGCGACCCACTGTTTAAGGACTATGCTACCCACATCAGAACAATGAAGGCGACGATAGAATCCAACCAACAGACATTATTAAATGTCCTTAAACAATTATTTATAAGCGTAATTCATTCAGAAACAGGTTCTAAAACATTTAGCGTACATCCAGACTTAACTATCGATTCTCTCAATATAGCGACCACCAATACAATCAAAACACTTGTTAATCAATACATAACATGCGAAAAAGACTATCTGAAAGGACTACATATCTACGAGGCCATTGTTGAAAACAAAATAAAGAAATTAACTGAACAACAAATTAAAGAATTGGAATTACAGGTTCAGCAATCGATCGATACTATTCATCTGTAATTCATCCCAGTAGTCTCCGATGAAGACTGGAGACTAAACAAAGCGTCCGCGTTCCTTTTTTTTAAAAATGAAAGTAGGATTTTTTGAGATAAATTATTCAGTGAAAACTCATATATAGCATATTACTTTTTAAAAACCGCGGAAAGTGCGGCCGTTTTGGACATGAGACTGACTACGGGCAGAAAACATTCCAACTCTGAAAACTTTCATTTCATATAAAAAAAGGGCGTCCGCGGAATTTTGAAACTGAAATGAAGTCATTTAAAGATTGCTCCTTTTTACTATCATTTATGGATAGTAAAAAGGAGCAAAAAGGAGCAATGATTTTTGAATGTAAAAGTTGTCTCTATAACACGAGTAGGAAGGGAAATTACGATAGGCATTTATCCACTAGAAAGCATATAAATGGTAGTAAAATGATAGTAAAAAAGAGCAGAAAAAAACCGGCCAAAATAATGCCGGACGACACTACAGAAACGTATATGTGTATATGTGGTAAAAATTATAAATATGACAGCGGGTATTATAGACATATAAAAACATGCACATCACTTGGTAAAATAGTAGATACAACCGTGTCGAAACAGACGATTACTGTGGAAGAATATAAACAACTGTTTTCAGATATTTTAAAACAGAATAACGAATTGCAAAAGATTATTATAGAACAGCATGAAACTCATATGTTGACATTAAAAGAACTTTTACCAAAGGTCGGAAACACTGTTAATAATACTCTAAATATTAACGTATTTTTTAACGAACAGTTTAAAGACGCGCTTAATATGTCTGATTTTTTAAAATCAATACGGGTAAATTATAGCGATTTAATATTAACCAAAGAAGAGGGATTGGCTTATAGTGTCAATAACCAGATTTTAAAGGCTATTTTTGATTTAGAATTACATAAGCGTCCTATTCATTGTCTAAATACTGGTAAAGAAACCATGATGATAAAAGACGAAAACCAGTGGGATATTGATAAGGACAATGTAAAACTAAAAAACGGTATTCAACAATTGGCTGCGAATCAAATCAAACAATGTACTCAAACAATAACGACTAAAGCATTAAAAAAATGTGATATGAATAACGACGATTATTATAAATTACTAAGCAACGTATCATGTGATATACAGCATGATAGTAAGGAGACCAAGCAGATTATAAAAAATGTAGCTAAAAAAGTGTATTTAAATGTAGATGAAATATGTAATACATGAGCCATTGGGGTGTATTTAACTGATAATATATTGAATTCTAAATATAAAACTATACCCGTATTACTTATAGAACTCTGTAATGCTATCGAACGATAGCATGGAATCCAATAACTATATTAACGTGTTTTTTCTATTAGGTGATTATGACTCACTAGTGGCGTTATGTAATGAGAGACTAATGGATAGTTACCATCTTCATATCTCTATTGCACATTATGATACATTTGATTGTATTATATTAGAAGCAGCTTACAATCAACTTATAAGCGAATTTAAACCGGTTATACCATATTATATAAGCGTGATGGCCAACAAGAATGTGATGACTATTACTGGTATTGATTATATAGAGCATTATAACACTATTGTGGATAACATAATGGAGTGTTTAGAATACCAACTCTGTATATTGTACGCCTCTAATCATATCATACGACGCGAATATGATTGTGATTATACCCCCCGTCTGAATTCATGCAACCCCAATCAAACAGAGTCTATTAAACTACAATTGGAGTATTTAACAAACGTTCCTCAACCTAGCCAACGGACGGCAGAATGGTATGATTATCGCCAGACATGTATTACTGCTAGTAGCGCGTGGAAAATACTCGATAGTCCTGCTCAACAGGAGAATTTTATAAAATCTAAACTAGTAGCTTCATCAACCACAACATTTACAAATATTTTATCAACCTTTCACCACGGTCATAAATACGAACCATTATCAACAATGATTTACGAACACATTAAT